>ENA-OWPI01001565-OWPI01001565.1-marine-metagenome-genome-assembly--contig:-NODE-1565-length-24929-cov-2.955859_pt1 | contig 24929 bp, 24 predicted proteins | sample MGYA00238138_ERZ651775 | MGnify/ENA primary metagenome ERZ651775 (study PRJEB26906, sample SAMN06265043) | marine metagenome | isolation source: Helgoland LTER site | place: Germany:Helgoland, sampling...
GTATGAATGGGGGTTCCATAGTGTTGGCACAATTAGAGAAATCAGAAAGAATCGGGCAGTCTTTAAACAAAAAAATATTAATGGGCTCATTTCTACAGTGGATAGACAAAAACTTCACCTAGCACAAACGCCTCAATTATTTAGATTTGGTATTTTGAAAGAGGCAATCAAAGGCGTGGTAGAACAGAACAGGCATATAACTGATGAATCTGAGGCACTTGAGTGCCTGGGGCATTCCTATAGAATTGTCGATGGCTCATCTAGTAATATTAAAATTACGACTCAAAAGGATATTGACTTAGCTAACTATTTTTTAAACCAATGATGAATATAAAAACAGGGATTGGACAGGACTCTCACCGATTTGAAAAGTATGAAGGAAAGCCTTTAATGTTAGCTGGTATTCAATTTGAACATCCGTTTGGATTAGAGGGTAATAGTGATGCTGATGTAGTTTTTCATTCTATCACTAATTCAATTTCAAGCATAACTGGGGTAAACATCCTGGGTGATGTAGCAGATCAACTCGTAGAAAGTGGGCAGAAAGATAGCAGTGTGTATTTGAATCTTGCACTTAATGATTTAGGCGATTGGAAAATAAATCACATAGCAATAGCCATTGAATGCAGAATGCCAAAAATATTCTCCCAAATTGATTCTATGAAAAAAAATATTGCTAAGATTTGCAAAATTAGTGCCTCTGATGTTGGAATTACCGCAACCACGGGTGAAAATTTAACTGCCTTTGGAAGAGGCGAAGGTATTCAAGCAATCACTATAATCACAGTAATTAAATCATGACTCTAATTGATAACCCTACCCGCTCAAAAATTAAAAAAATCCACTTTATAGGAATTGGTGGCTCAGGCATGAGTGGTATTGCTGAAGTGCTTGTCAATTTAGGTTATGAAATCTCTGGATCTGACATTCAATCAAGCGATGCCACAAAAAAACTTGAAAAACTCGGCTGTACTATCTATTACTCTCAAGAAGCAGAAAATGTTTTAGGTAAGCAAGCCGTCGTTGTATCCTCGGCAATCAACAAAAATAATCCTGAACTTAGGGAGGCAAGGCATCAAAAACTATTAATAGTTCCCAGGGCAGAAATGTTAGGAGAATTAATGCGATTTCGATTTGGAATAGCAGTCTCTGGAACTCATGGTAAGACCACTACCACAAGCCTTATCGTGCAAATTATGAGTGAGGCAAAACTAGACCCAACCTATATCATTGGTGGAATTATTAACGCAACTGGAATGAACGCTAAACTAGGTAACAGTGACTACCTGATTGCTGAAGCAGATGAGAGTGATGCCTCATTTCTTCATCTACAACCAATGTTAAGCGTTATAACCAATATAGATGAAGATCACATGTCAACTTACAACCATAATTATGCCAAATTGACTGAAGCTTTTATCAACTTCACGTCAAACCTACCATTCTATGGAATTTGTGTTGCATGTACAGATGACAAAGGCGTCCAAGATATCCTCAAAAAAATTCACAGGCCAGTTCTCAGCTATGGCTTTAATGGTGAGGCAGATGTTAAAGCATCCAATATTAAACAAGATAAAATGCAAATGAAATTTGATGTCAGCTGTCATAAATATCAAAAAAATTTCCCAGTTTCACTCAATTTAATTGGCAGACATAATATTCTTAATGCACTTGCGGCAATCAGTGTTGCTCTTGAGCTTGATATCAGTGTTAACAATATTCAAAACGCATTATCTAATTTTAGTGGAGTATCAAGAAGACTGGATTATCACCAGGAGCTTACCATTAATAATCAAGATATTCCTTTATTTGATGATTATGGACATCATCCAAATGAGATTTCAGAAGTATTTAGCACGCTAAGAAATACTTTTCCAGAAAAAAGATTAGTTGTAATTTTTCAGCCACATAGATACTCTCGAACAAGAGATCTATTTAATGAATTTGTAAGCAGCCTATCTAAAGTTGATGCCCTGATACTCCTTAATATTTATTCAGCCAATGAGGCGCCAATAAACACTATTAGCTCATCAACACTTGCTGATTCTATAAGAAGAAGGAGCTCCATAGACCCTATCGTTGCTAAAGATATTGCAGAAATCATTGAAATCATTCCAAATATCAGTTTAGAAAATGATGTGATTCTTACCCTGGGTGCCGGTGATGTGAATAAAATTCCACATCAACTCAAAGAGCATTTTCGTTGAAAAAAGTATGCTTAGATTTAATGAACCAATGTCAAAACACTGCTCTCTAAGATCTGGGGGGAAAACTAGTGCATTTTTTCAGCCAACTAATCTTAATGAGCTATCAACTTTTTTAAAAAAAAATAAAAAGCCAATCTTGATGGTTGGCCTAGGAAGCAATCTTTTAGTTCGTGATACTGGATTTGATGGCGTAACGATTCATACGAAAAATTTAAAAGAACTTAATTTACTTGATAACTTTATTGAGTCTGGTGCTGGAACCTCTCTTGCAAAGTTATCAAGGTTTGCTCTAGCAAATTTTAAATATGGCGCTGAGTTTCTTAGTGCGATTCCTGGATCAGTAGGAGGTGCACTTGCAATGAATGCGGGAGCATTTGGTTCTGAGATATGGAAATATGTGGTGTCAGTTAAAACAATAAATTTTTCAGGCGAAATTAACAAGAGATACCCCAGTGATTTTGAGATCTCGTATCGCTCTACTGTCCATAAAAATAGCAATGAGCTATTTGTCAGTGCCGTTTTCAATTTTAACTTGAAAAAACAAAATGATAATGTTGCTGATTTACTTGAAAAAAGGAATTCAACTCAACCTATTGGACTTCCAAGCTGCGGAAGTGTTTTTAAAAATCCAAAAAATTATTTTGCCGCGGAACTTATTGAATCTAGTGGACTTAAAGGTTATTGTATTGGAGGAGCGTGTGTTTCTGAAAAGCACGCTAACTATATTATCAATCAGAATAATGCTACGTCCCAGGATATTGAAAATTTGATTGCCCATATTCAAGATACGATTAAGAAAAAATACCTCATTGATCTAGAAACTGAATTAATAATTATATGATTGCTGTTTTAATGGGTGGTTACTCTGCTGAGAGAGAGATATCTCTTTTAAGTGGACAAGCTGTTTATAAAGCTCTTACTGAAGCCAAAATTAAATGCTTTTCATTTGACTTGAATGAAAAGAATCTTGATGACTTGTGGAAGACGAAATTTGATAAAGCATTCATTGTCCTTCACGGAAGAGGTGGAGAAGATGGATACATTCAGTCTGAGCTGAACAAGAAAAATATTCCTTTTACTGGCTCAAATGCTAAATCATCTAGTTTATGCATGGATAAGGCATTAACAAAAGATTTATGGACAAAACATAGCTTGCCTCTGTCAGATTCAATCGTTGCAACCAAGGGAGAAGCACCTGAGTTAATTCCTTTTCCTTTACCATGGGCTGTTAAGCCAACCCTAGAGGGCTCTAGTATAGGAATTACTAAAGTTAATAAAGAGTCAGAACTTAATTCCGCTCTCCAGAAAGCATTTCAATATGGAGATCATGCACTTGTTGAACAATGGATCGATGGAGATGAGTATACTGTCTCAATATTGAATAATCGAACTCTTCCGAGCATCAAGATCATTTCGGATCATGACATCTATGATTATCATTCAAAATACTTTAGCAGCAAAACTGAATACCTTTGCCCTTCAGATTTAACTAAAAATCAAGAATTACGCCTTCAAAATATTGCCCTTAAAGCGTTTAACATAACTGGTGCTTCTGGATGGGGAAGAGTTGACTTTATTCTTGATAAAGACAGAAACCCTTTTCTTTTAGAGATAAATACAGTTCCAGGAATGACCTCTCATTCACTTGTACCAATGGCAGCCAAAGCCTCAAATATGAGCTTTAATGATCTGGTTATCAAAATACTTAATGGCTAAAGAAAGAAAAAATCAGGCCAAAAAACAAAAAACACCACTCAAAAGTGTTTTGAAAAACCTAGCTCAAAAATTAGCTTACTTAGGGTTAGCTCTTGCTTTAATCTTTGTATTATTTCTAATTGATCAATCTAAACTCCTCAATCCAAAAATTTCCTGGGAGATTGACGGTCAATTAATCAGTCATGCTCAACAATACGAGGATTTAATTAGGCCTTTAACAAACAATAAATACCTTATAAACCTTAATCACCTTAAAAGGAAGTTACGAGAGAGTCCATGGATTGCAGATGTTAAAGCTGAAAGGATTTTTTGGAATCACATCAAAGTTTCAATCCAAGAGCACGATATTGCTATGAGGTGGGGATCAGAGGGCTATATCTCTTCAAAAGGCGTTCTGTTTAAACCAAACCTTACAATTAGATCTGATGCCCCAATAGGGCTTTTTTCTGAGAATAATATCGCTGACTCATACTATGACTTCAGACAATATCAGTCGATTTTAGAGCCTGTTAAAATCTCTATCTTCAAGAGAACATCGATTGATGAATTAACTCTAGAAAATAATATAAAAATTATATTAGGACATCAAAAACAAACTGAACGCTTAAAGATATTTGTTAAGTCTTTCGAGAAACTAAAAAAATATAAAAAAATTAGGACAAGAGGAATTTTTGACATGAGATATCCTAATGGATTTGCGCTTAGTTATTCGCCATTATGACTTTGTAACAGAGTGCAAAGCTAATTGCCATCCAGAAAATAATCAGAACCATCACGCCCCAAAAGACGAACTCACCCAGACTCAACAAAATTATCAAACCTAGAAGTATTGCTGGAACTCCTAATTTAATAATTAAAACTCCAAATTGAACACTTAGACTGAGTTTATTTTTTTTATAAGGAGCATCATTTGCCAAACCAACAAGGTTTAGTGAGAGTGGAATAAGTAAAAAATAAATAATGGGCACCAAGAAAGGAGAAATAATAATTGGGAACTGTGTTGCTATTGATAAAAATAAAAATAACAGAAAAAAACGACCCAACCTTAGATTTGGAAAAACCACTCCAAGTCTCGCTACTGACTTATCACCTGAGACAACCAAGCGATAGATATTGATCATGAGTGCCATGTATGCATAGTCAAACATTATTAAATACAATTCATAAAACCTTGGGTACTCTTGAGCTTCGCCCACACCAAATAATTGTGCTTGGAGGATTACCATTATTTCCGGCAAAATTGTTATAAATGGGATAGCAGCTAGAAGAGGAAATATACTTACTTCTAGTATTTTTTGCCAATTAGAGAAAGAGAAAGCTAAGGTTGCAAGAATTGTTTGTTTAATAGGAATTTTGTTCATGATAAATTTGAATTTACGACATTAATTGTAATGGTTAACTTATCTCCAGGTTGCAAAATATCTTTCTCATTTAAGTTATTCCAATCTCTAATTTGTGAAACCTTTACTTTATATCTTTGAGCAATCAAAGAAAGATTATCACCACTTTTAACCGTATAGACTATATTTCTATTTATATCTATTCCAGTATTTGTTATTTTAGCTAACTCTGTCTTCTCTTTATCATCAATCAAAATAACTAACTCCTTTCCTATCGATAGGGGTGCTGTTGGGACTATCTTATTCCACCTGACAAGATCATTGATTGTGACACTAAAATCTTGTGATATCTTCCAAAGACTATCACCAGAGACAACTTTATAAATGAATTTTTCAGAATTTTTGGATGTATTTAATCTACTTTTCTCTCTTTGTGCTTCAGATAATGAATAATAGTCTTCATTCTCACTTGCTAAGGGCACAATAAGGTAGCTGTTGGCTCTTATTAAGCTCCCTGTAATCTCATTTATGCTCTGAATTTGATGAATTGTAGTATTAAAATTTTGTGCAATAACACCAAGACTATCTCCCTCTTTCACTTTATAGCGGGTCCAACTAATCTTCGGTCTATTTGTTTGGGTAGACAAACTCTCCCGAAAGTCATCTACAACATCAATAGGTAATAAAATTTTATAGGGTATTGTCTCAGGTGTTGCCCATCTTTTAAGACCAGGATTAAATGAGTATATCTCATCAATACTTAAGTTTGTCCACTGAGCAATGAGGGCCAAGTCAAACTGTGAATCCAGCTCAATTGAATCTAGGTATGGTTTGTTTTCAATCCTTGAGAGTTTTTGATTATAGCGCCCAGGATCACCTATGACCTTAACTAATGCTAGAAGTTTTGGGACATATTTTTCAGTTTCTTTTGGCAAGTCTAGACTCCAATAATCAGTTTTCTTGCCTAGGCTAATATTTTTGTCTATGGCTCTCTGAACCCTTCCAGGTCCAGCATTATAGGCTGCAATAGAGAGAAGCCAATCTCCCTCAAACATTTGATTTAAATCTTTTAAATACTGAACCGCTGCTTTTGTTGAGGCCATTACATCCCTTCGATCTTCATACCACCAAGTCTCTTTAAGTCCATACATTTTTCCTGTTGAAGGGATGAATTGCCATATACCTGTTGCCGTCCCATGAGAGTATGAAAAAGGATAATAATCAGACTCTACAATTGGCAATAATGCTATTTCAATTGGTATTTTTTCTTTCTCAATCTCAGATACAACAAGATAAAGAAATGGCTCAGCTCGTTTTGAAATACTAGCTAAGTATTCTGGACGCTGACTTATCCAATCAATATGGCTCTGAATCCTGGAATTTTCAACAACTGTAATCTCTTGACGATCAGCAATGAGCCTCCATAAATCACCTTCCTCAGAAGAAAAACTCTTATCTAAAGTATCCGGTTCAAAAAAAGCTAATTTAGATGAACCTACCAGGCTCTGACAACCAGACAAAACTATAACAATGATAAATAATAGGGATCTCTTAAACACTTTTTAGGACTTACTAGAACATTCAGGAGAATCAGGCGCTGAATTTCGCTTCTCCCACTCTATTGGTGTATAAGTGTGCATTGCTAGAGCATGTATATGTTTTAGTTCATCAGCAAAAAGCTTATTAATAAAACGATGCCTATCAATCAGCTTCATTTGATTAAAATTAGAACTTACAACGACAATCTTGAAGTGAGACTCTGTTGCAGGCCCAGAGTGTTGGCTTGATTCGTTCACAACCTCAAAGAACTCTGGCTCAAGTACCAGCTGAAGTTGCTCTTCAAGGTGATTTTGCATACTAATCATTATCTGTGCTCACATTTGCATACTCGAAAGAATCAGAAAAGAAATTATCTTTCTTGAGATTATTTTCTAAACAGCTTTTTGCAGCAGCCTTAACCATAACTGGTGGCCCACAAGCATAAACCTCAAATTCTACCAAGTTCTCAAAATCCTTCACAACAACCTCATGAACAAAGCCAGATCTTCCTGTCCAAGAACTACCTGGCTCAGATAATACTGGAATAAAATTAATACTAGCATATTTTTCACTCCACTCTGATGGCAGATTCAAATAAAAATCTTGCTCAGTGCGCACTCCCCAGTACAAGTGAATAGTTCTCTTCGAATTCAATAATATTAAGTGTTCAATGATTGCTTTAATGGGACCAAATCCCGTTCCTCCAGCTATAAAAATGATTGGACAATCACTATCATCCCTCAGAAAAAAACTACCCTTAGGGCCTTCAATCCTTAAAATTGTTTTCTCAGTCAAAGTATTAAATACAAAATTTGTAAACTGCCCACCCTCAACCAAACGAACATGAAGCTCCAGTAAATTTGAATTATCCGGAGCATTAGCAATTGAAAAGGCTCTAGGCTCAAAATCAGGATGCTCAATATCAAGGTACTGACCCGCTAAATATTGAAGAGATTGAGATCCAGGTATTTTTAAAATCAGTTGAACTACGTCGTGGTTTAAATGATTAACCTCTTCAACACGACACGGCATACTTCTTATCTGTATATTGGCTAGAGAGTCTAACTCATCAACTGCAATGTATAAGTCAGTTTTAGCTTTGCATTGACACAATAGAGCTATGTTGGCATCACGATCTTCATCACTGATTGCCTCAGGAGTAGGCCCATCATAATCAATTTCTCCATTGAGAATGACTGCTTTACATTGACCACAAAATCCATTTTGACATCCATAAGGAAAGTTAAAACCATTAGATAGAGCGCCATCTAGAACTGTCTCTTCGCCATCACATTGAAAAGATTTGCCAGTAACCTGATTTAAAACCGTATACATCGTTTTAGAGATAAACAAATAAAGGTGACATTATAATGTAGGTCATTGAAATATAAGCTTAGTATTGTTATGACTATTGGGTCAAATGAATTTGTTTTATTCTTGATGGGACCTACAGCATCTGGAAAAACAGAACTTGCTATCGAAATAAGCAAATTAATTGATTCAAAGATAATCAGTGTTGACTCCGCTCTTGTCTATAGAGGTATGGATATTGGAACTGCTAAACCGGACAAAGAAACACTCAAAAAATTTCCACATGAACTTATAGATATTTGTGAGCCAGAAGATAGCTTCTCTGTCAATGATTTCATTGACCTTGCAACAACACAAATTGAATTAGCTTTCAAGGAAAATAAGCTTCCTATATTGGTTGGAGGAACCTCTTTTTATTTTAATGCACTAGAGCATGGGATATCTAATCTCCCAGCTTCGACAGATAAATCTAGAAAACATTTCAATGATCTACTGAAAAAACTTGGCAGTGAAAAGTTACACGATAATTTGAAAGAAGTTGATCCAAAATCAGCTGCCCGAATTCATCCGAACGACTCTCAAAGGATAACAAGGGCACTCGAAGTTTACGATCTTTCAGGTGAAACTTTAAGTAGCTTGCAAGGCAAAAAAAATCATAAGAAACTTAATCTTAAAATTAAAAAAATTATCCTTATGCCGAAGAGGTCAGAGCTGCATGAAAGAATTGAGGAGCGCTTTATTGATATGATTAAAAATGGATTTTTAGACGAAGTAGAAGCCCTCAAGAAAAATAAAAAACTTAATCTTGATTTAGCGTCAATGAGGTGTGTTGGTTATAGGCAGGTTTGGAATTACTTTGATGGCATCTACAACAAAAAAGAGATGATTGAAAAAGCTATCGTAGCTACAAGACAGTTGTGTAAGAGACAATCCACCTGGCTTAAAAATGAGAAGGAAGGGTTATTATTAACTCAAACTGACGTTAAGAGGGCAGTTGGTTACCTCCGGTCACATAATACTTAAATTGATCACCACGATCATTAAAATCAAGAAACATATCAAAACTAGCGCATGCTGGCGAGAGAAGAATAGCGCCACCCTTTGCTAATGATTTAGATAAACTAACAGCCTCATCCATAGTTCTTGCATTTTTTACAACTGGAGATGCTATTTCTTCAGAAAAAATTCTAGTTGATTCACCAATCAAAACAACTGTTTCAATTTTTTCACTAATTAATGCGAAGAGTTCTGAATAATCTTCTTGCTTTGCAATTCCCCCCAGTATTAATACTAAATGACTATATTTTTCTAATAGTGAAATAATAGCGGATTTAGTTGAAATAGCGTTCGTTGATTTAGAGTCATTGTAAAAGTCAACTTCATTTATAGAAGTAATAAATTCCAGTCGATGAGGCAAACCTTTAAATCTTTTAGCTGCTTCAATCATTCGCTCTATTGGCATTCCAAATTGAAAGCCTAGTGACAAAGCAGCTAATAAATTTTCAATATTATGCCTTCCTACAACCAATAACTCATTACTAGTAATAATTAACTGTTCTTTATAAAACACTTCATATGAGCTACCCATCTTTCTTGCAGAAAATACACAATTCGAGTCATTTTTTTCTAGAGAAAAATAACTATCTCCTTCCAAATCACTCAGTAATGGCTCATCAAGGTTGATAATTACATTCTTACAATAAGGGTAAATCGACAACTTTGACGCAATATAGGCCTCATAGTTATCATATCTATCAAGATGATCTGGGGAAATATTAGTAATTACACCAGCAAATAATTCCAGTCGACTTGTGTAGTCCAACTGATAACTGGAAAGTTCAACAATATATAGATCTGCAGTATCACTAATACACTCCAATACAGGGCTACCAATATTGCCACACACAACCGCATTTAAATTACTTGCTATCCCCATGTCACCTAACAGTTGGGTTACAGTCGATTTTCCATTAGAGCCAGTAATACCAATAATTGGTGCATTAGAATGACACCCAAATAATTCAATATCACTTAAAAGTTTAATTTTTCGCTTTCGAATCCATTGAACAATTCTTTCAGACTGTGCTATCCCAGGACTGATAATTACTTCATCTATACCATCCAAAATCGATTCATTCCATTCTCCTAGGCAACAATCAAGAAGCAAATTTTCTTTTTGAAAGGTTTGAAAGAGTGAAGGCTCTTTGCGAGAGTCTGCAATTCGGAAAATTTCCTTATTATTGGCAAAAAAACGAGCAACTGAGAGTCCCGTAATACCCATTCCTAAAATAAGTTTCATGAAAACCTTGTGTTTTCGACCAAAATTGACTATATTTTACACTTTTACTTTTACTATTATATTATGCCAACAAATGTTCAAACATCTTCAAGTTCGATTGCTATTAATCGAACACTGAGAAACACTTATCAACTATTATCTGCAACGCTTCTTTTTAGTGGCTTGATGGCGTACCTTTCAATGTATCTAAATTTGCCATATTTTGGTCTATTAATAACTCTTGGTGGTTATTTTGGATTACTATTTTTAGTCACAAAGCTTAGGAATTCTGCCTCTGGAATTTTAGCTGTATTTGCATTAACTGGTTTTATGGGATTAACGCTTGGTCCAATTATAGGTGCTTATACAACCGCTTTCTCTAATGGGTCTGAGCTTGTGGCAATGGCCATGACTGGAACAGCAGCTATATTTTTATCGCTCTCTTTTTACGCTATTGTATCTCAGAAAGACTTTAGTTTTCTAGCTGGCTTCTTGACTGCAGGAATTATCGTAGCTTTTTTAGCCGGGATTGCAGCTTATTTCTTCCAAATACCAGTTCTTTCACTTACAGTTTCTGCTGCTTTCATTTTGCTTATGAGTGGTCTGATTCTTTATGAAACAAGTAATATTATTCATGGTGGTGAGACCAATTATATTATGGCGACCGTCACATTATATATCTCGATTTATAATTTGTTTTTGAGCTTACTGCAACTACTTGGTGTCTTTTCTGGCAACGATTAGTGATTGATAGCGATGGGTATCGCGCTAATGTAGGCATTGTAATTACTAACGAAAAGAAACAGATACTATTAGCAAAGCGATTCAGACAAGATGCTTGGCAACTTCCTCAGGGTGGAATTGATAAAAATGAAACCGAGTTAGATGCTTTATATCGAGAGCTTCAAGAGGAGGTTGGACTCAGCTCATCTCAAGTTACGCTTATTGCTAAAACACCAAAATGGCTTAGATACGAGCTACCAAATGAGCATGTTAGAAGAACTCAAAAGCCAACCTGTATTGGTCAGAAACAAGTTTGGTATTTGTTAAAACTAAACTCAAGCGATGATGAGATTTCTTTAGATCTTCATGACGATATTGAATTTGATGACTGGAAGTGGGTAGATTATTGGAAGCCTGTTGATGAGGTGATTAACTTTAAAAGAGAGGTTTATGAAGATATGTTGAAGGCTTTAGCTCCCATACTTTTTGAAAATGAGCATAGTATTCCTTCTAAATTTTCAAGACCTCTTCAATTTACTGCAATAAAACTATGACTAACTCTAGTCTAAATAGCCAATCTTTTTCTCAAGAAACAGGTTTAAATCAGCCGCGTTTAAAAGTAGTTACGCTCACAAAAGATACCACTGAAAAGTTTTTAAATGTTGTAAAGAAATTCAATGTTCAGGCGATTGAATACAAACCATTTCTTCGCTTTTATATTGCCAACTGTCTCAATAAACTCACTGATAATGAGTTAGGTACTTTCCTTATAAACAACCTGCAGAATCGAGAAACTGGGGCGATATTATTGGAATGCGAAGGAGCTAGTGAAAAAGATACTAAAAGTGAAGACTTCATAGACTTCAATATTCTCTTATCAACTGCTGTTTCCCATTTGATTGGATTGCCAAATCTGGACTCCATGTCGGGGAAGTTCTATGCAAGGTTTAGTGTCAGAAATGAAGATAATAGTGACAGCTATCTTCGACAAGCCCATAGAAGAATGGAACTTCACAACGATGGAACCTATGTGCAAGAAAAAACTGACTGGGTCATTATGCAGAAAATCATAGAATCAAATGTTGAAGGTGGTGAATCTCTCCTATTGCATCTTGATGATTGGACTGACTTACAAAAGTTCTATGAACACCCATTGGCCAAAGAAAACCTTCATTGGAGCTCACCCTCAAGTAAAAATGTTCATTACAAAACAACCCATCCCATTTTTTTAGATGAAAACAAAGATGGAAAACCAATTATGTCATACATAGATCAATTTGCTGAACCAAAGAATATGGAACAGGGACTTTATCTCTATGAGCTAGGTGAATCTCTTGAGAATGATAATGCAACATACAGTGTCAAACTGAATGAGGGCAGTATGCTTATAATCAATAATTACTTTTGGCTTCATGGTAGAGATAAATTTACTGCAAATAAGAATCTTCATAGAGAACTCTTGAGACAAAGAGGAGTTTTTGCAGAAAATATAAACTAGGCTGATTTCTTAATCAATGACCAATAAAAAAATCTATGACTTCATTATAGTTGGCGGTGGCATCGTTGGTGTCTCAACAGCTTTAACGCTAATTAAACAAAACCCATCAAAAAAAATCCTTCTTCTTGAAAAAGAAAAATCTTTTGCCCATCATCAAACTGGTCATAACAGTGGCGTTATTCATGCAGGTGTATATTATGAGCCTGGCAGTCTAAAAGCAGAGTTTTGCCGAGAAGGACTAAAAGAAACTATTGCATTTTGTAATACCCATGGTATTCCTTATGAGCAATGTGGAAAGTTGCTTGTTGCAACAAATGACATTGAGCTTCAAAGAATGGATAAATTGTTTGATAGATGCAAAGCTAACAACATTGAGGCTGAAATCCTAAACCAGGAAAAACTTCATGAAATAGAACCAAATGTTTTTGGCATTGGGGCAATATTAGTTAAATCAACAGGGATTGTAGACTACACGTTAATCACTAAAAAAATGTCTGAACAATTTGAGTCTTTAGGTGGGGAATTTTTATTAAACTCCAAAGTAACTAATTTAGATGAGAACAAGGAAAGGATTCAAGTTATCACTTCAAATGAGACCCTTAACTCAAAGTATCTTATCTGTTGTGCTGGCCTTATGGCTGATCGAGTAGCTAAATTACTCGATATTAAAATAAATTTTCAAATCATTCCGTTCCGTGGAGAATACTTCAGACTAAAAGAGAAGCACAATAGTTTAGTTAAGCATCTCATTTATCCTATACCTGACCCTGATCTGCCATTCTTAGGTGTTCATTTAACAAAAATGATAGATGGAACTATTACTGTTGGTCCAAATGCAGTTCTAGGATTTAAACGAGAGGGCTATGGCATGTTCAATTTCAGTCTTAGGGATACAATTCAATTTTTATCTTTTAAAGGTTTTTATAAAGTCGTCAAAAAGAATCTTAAATCTGGTTTATATGAAATGAAAAATTCAATATTTAAACGCGGTTATTTAAAAGAAGTACAAAAATATAGCCCTCAAATCAAGCTAAATGACTTAGTACCCTATCCTGCTGGAATTAGAGCTCAAGCGGTACTGGAAGATGGGACACTTGTTCATGACTTTTTATTTGCAGAGAGTGAACGCTCTATTCATGTATGTAATGCTCCTTCACCAGCTGCAACATCTGCAATACCCATAGGAAAATACATTACTGAAAAAGCTTCTAAGGCCTATAAGAGTCTAACTTAAAAAAAACCGCCTAATTGTCTCAGCAAACTGCTTAGACTGAACAGCATGAGGAGAAGAATTGAGTTTTGCAAGAGCTGGATCAACAAACTCCTTAGGAATGGTTACATCTCTTCTTGCATTTAAAAGCGCTTTAATAAAGTCAACCAAAAATTCAGGGTGGGCTTGCATGGTTAATACCTTGTCTTTAATGTAGAACCCAGCATTTTCACAAAATTGAGATCTAGCGTAAATCGTTGCTTCGTCTGGAACCTTAAGCACTTGGTCTTGATGACAAATATTTAGCGTCACCTCCTCTGACAAATTACTCATATATTCTGTTTTATTATTTATTTCATAGGTGTGAAGACCCAAACCCCAGCCCTTAATAGATTTTTCAACATGGCCGCCAAGTGCTTGCGCAATTAACTGATGTCCAAAGCAGACTCCAAATATTGGAAGTTGTGCTCGATATATCTCAATAATTAATTGACTGACTGTTGGAATCCAATCATGGTCCTCATAAACCCCATGAGGAGAACCAGTCACTATCCAGCCGTCACACTCTTGATGGCTCTCAGGAAATACAGAGTCAAGAATATTAAATGTCTTAAATTCAAATACATCCTCTTCCGAGTTGATAAGTGAAATAAGCATCTCTGCATAGGTTCCATACTTTTCGACTAAATCGTCTGTCGCTCTGCCTACTAAAAGTATTCCTATTTTCATGATAATTTTTTATTGGCTTTATTGTTCTTGACTTCTTTTTTGTTTTGCTCTGAGAACTAAGTAGTCGTGAGCAATTGTTGCAGCAGCAATAGCAGTAATATCTGCATGATCATAGGCCGGTGCAACTTCTACAACATCCGCACCTATAAAATTTATACCTTCCAAACCCCTAATAACTCCCAATGCTTGAGCAGAAGTCAGCCCACCAACTACTGGAGTCCCCGTTCCAGGAGCATAGGCTGGATCAAGTCCATCGATATCAAATGTTAGGTAGGCGGGTCGGTCCTTCACCACATTAATGATTTTTTCTATAACGTTTTGAATTCCATTTTCATGAACCCACGGGGCATCCAGAATTGTAACGCCTTTTGTATTACTATTATGAGTTCTTATTCCAATTTGAATAGAGTGCTCGGTATCAATTAAATTCTCTTTAATTGCTCGAGAAAACATTGTTCCATGATCAAGCCTACCATCCTCATCCGGCCATGTATCGGTGTGCGCATCAAAATGAACAAGTGCAATGGGGCCATATTTTTCTGCATGCGCCCGAAGAAGTGGGTAAGTCACAAAATGATCTCCACCAAAAGTGAGCATTTCAACACCCGAATCTAATATAGTTTTGGCATGATTTTCTATCTCAGATATGATGTTTCCATGGAATCCATAGTCCAGCTCGCAGTCCCCATAATCGGTTACAGCTAAGGTCTTAAATGGATCGATGCCATCTGGAAAAGCAAGCAATTCAGCTAGTTGAACTGAAGCCTCTCGAATGGCCTTAGGGCCAAATCTTGCGCCCGGCCTGAAACTTGTTGCTGCGTCATAGGGAATACCACTAACCGCAATATCAACACCAGTCAAATCTTTAGTATACTTTCGCCTAAGAAAGCTCAGAGCGCCACCATAAGTCATTTCATTTGCTCTGCTGTATAGACTTTTTTTAGTAAAAGCCTGATCCGTCTTCATCTCTTCAAAGTCATCAATACTCATTTAGTTTCTCACTCTAGATTCTATCCAATAATGAATAATAAAGCATTCCAATCTTCATGCTAGGGTTTCGCAAAAATCTACCACCAGGAAAACTTTGCCTTGGAATGCTAGACATAATATCAAAAGTTTCACCATTACCAGTTATTTTCTCAGAAACAATTTTTCCAGAATAGCTTGCTAAGGCGACACCTTGACCAGAATAACCTTGCGCTGATATGACCTTATCATCATGAAGTGTTGTAAAGAATGGCAGACGATTCATCGTAATTGCAAGCTTTCCACCCCAAGCATAATCAATTTCAATGCCTTTAAGGAATGGGTAAATTTTTTCCAAAGGCTTAGTCACAATGGGCACTATGTTTTTCGATAATTCCTTGGAATAGTTCTCTCCACCTCCAAAAAGAAGGCGTTTATCAGCACTCAAACGGAAGTAATTTATGACAAATCGCGAGTCAGCAAAAGCAATATCTCGAGGATTTATTTTGTTAACCGTTTCATCGTCAAGAGGCTTTGTGGCGACAATATAATTATTCATGGGTAAGATTTTTGAGGTTAAACGCTTCTCAAGGTTCTCAAGATAACCGTTACATGCAAGAATAACTCGATCGGCTTTAATGGATCCATTCTGCGTCTTAACTCTTACGTAATTATTATGAATTTTGTATTTGATTGCAGCTGTATTTTCAAATATTTTTGCACCCGCTTCTAAAGCAGCTTTCGCTATACCTAGAGCATAATTAAGTGGATGACAGTGAGCCTCTCCCTCATCATAACTTCCGCCAAAATAAGTATCTGAACCAGTGACCTCTCGCATTTCATTATCATCTAAATAGACCATGTCCTTGTAGTCATATTTGTTAATCATATGATCAACATATTGTTTTGATTCTTCACAATATTTCTGTTTATGATTTGGATGAGCGATTCCCTTCTTGTAATCACACTTAATTTGAAATTTATCGATTAAGCCTTTTGCATGGTATTTTGCCTCTTCTCCAATACTCCATAAAACCTTAGCTTTATCAAACCCTAAAGCTTTTTCTAAATAAAATTGATCTCTCCTCATACCACCAGATACCTGCCCTCCATTGGCTCCAGATGCGCCAGATGCTATTTTGTTAGATTCAATTAGAATAACTTTGACACCCTCGTTTGCTAGATAGAGTGCAGATGATAACCCGGTATAACCCCCACCGATGATGCAGATATCTGCTTCATATTCGCCCTCAAGGGCTGGCTGGTTTATCTCAAAATTTCTGGTTGCTTGGTAGTATGATTGCACTCTAAAAAAGATTATTTGATTGACTTAGCTGTCAAATCAAGGCACTTCCAGACCTTCTCAAGAATTTCATCAATATGGTCATTATTGCAAATTAATGGCGGAGCTATAACCATCTTATTTTTAATAGCTCTCATGACTATACCATTCTCATAACATAAATCACGACACGTGCCAACAACCTCTCCACTATTCTCAAATCTTTTGCAGTTCTCTTTATCTTCCACTATTTCTATAGCCGCCAACATTCCAAGATGTCTTGCCTCTCCAACCAATGGATGATCCTCTAACCCTTTCCACTTGCTTGCCAAGTATGGGGCAGTATTATTTTTAACTTGGTCAAGTATATTTGTTTTTTCCATCAATTCAAGGTTAGCCACAGCAGCTGCCATACAGGCAGGATGGCCTGAGTAGGTATAACCATGAGCAAACTCCTGATTAGCAGCAACCAATACATCAACAATATCATCTCTTACAATAACACCACCAACTGGTAAATATCCTGAGGTCACGCCTTTAGCAAAAGGCATTAAATCAGGTTTAAAGTTAAAGTGCCCTGAGCCAAACCATTCTCCAGTTCTTCCAAAGCCACAAATCACTTCATCAGCAACCAGAAGGATGTTTCTCTCTTTACAAATCTTGCTAATCGCAGGCCAATACGTTTTTGGAGGAATAATCACTCCACCTGCACCTTGGATGGGTTCTGCAATAAATGCAGCAACACGGTCTTCACCTAGCTCATCAATTTTTTTAGCTAAGCATTGAGCCATTTTTAGTCCAAATTCATCGGCATCAATCTTTCCACCTGCTTCGACACAAGCATCATAGTAATAAGGCTGGTCAATATGTTCAATATCAGCTATTGGAAGGCCTCCTTGTGCATGCATTGCGCTCATTCCTCCCAGACTTGCACCTGCCATAGTTGAGCCATGATATGCATTCGTTCTACTGATAATAACTGACTTTGATGGGTTACCACGAGCTGCCCAATAATGCCTTGCAAGCCTGACAACAGTATCATTTGCCTCGGAGCCTGATCCACAAAAATAAACTTTATTCATTCCTTCAGGGGTTTTATTAGCAATCATCTCGGATAACTTAATGGCTGATGGATGACTAGAACCAAAAAAGTTATTGTAGTAAACAAGCTCTTTCATTTGCTCATTCACTGCCTCTATAATCGATTGCTGCCCATAACCCATATTGACGCACCACAGCCCAGACATGCTGTCTAGAATTTTCTTACCATCATTGTCATAAATATAAACACCATCTGCACGGCTAATAATGTGAGTTGATTCGGGATTTTTGATGTAGCTTAAGTCACTGAATGATTGAATTAAATGCTTGGCATTTTTTTGCTGGAGGGCTGAAGTACTTGCTGACATATTATTTCCTTAAATAAGTTGAGTTCGCTACAAAAAAATAATTAATTTATTTTGTCTTTTCCAATAAGATGATATAGTGTAATCTTTTTTTACTTTCTGGCAATAAATATTTTATATTTTGTCTTGAAAAAATAAAGGCTTTCAATATTATTATTAAGACAATTTATGAAAAACTTTGCAGAAAAATTTCTGAGTAAAAACCCTAAGCTTAAAAAAATTGAATTCATTTATGTCGACTTTAATGGCATTGCAAGAGGCAAGAGTGCCTCTCCTAAAACTCTAATTAAAGCAGTTGATGGTGGTTTAAAAATGCCAGTTTCAAGCTATGTTCTTGATATTTGGGGTGACAATCCAAAAGGAACAGGCCTCGTAATGACTACTGGAGATGGTGACGCGACCTGCAGAGTTGTTGAGAACACCCTTGCACTGACGCCTTGGAGCTCAAATCGAACCGCTCAGTGCCTTGTCAGCATGGAAGATAATGATGGAAATGCCATCTATGCTGATTCTCGAAATGTTTTAAAAAATGTTTTGAGTCGTTTTGATGACTTAGGGCTTAGGCCAGTCATTGCACCTGAAATAGAGTTTTATTTAATTGACAAACAACTGACAAAACATGGCCATCCACAGATGCCGCTTATTCCTGGAACTAATAGAAGATATAGAGAAGTTCAATTACTCAACCTCAATGTGATGGATGATTTTGAGGATTTTTTTGATCTAGTTGATAAAAGTGCTAAGTCTCTTGCCATTCCATCCGAGACAGCAATTGCAGAGTGCGCTCCGGGTCAATTTGAAATTAACTTGCTGCATCATGATGACCCTCTTCTCATGGCTGATCAAGCTTTTTTAATGAAAAGATCGATAAAAAACTGTGCTAAAAAATTTAATTTAAATGCGACCTTCATGGCAAAGCCATTTTCTGAAGAAGCAGGTAATGGGATGCACGCTCATCTTAGCATTATTGATAAAAAAGGAAACAATCTATTCAAATTGGATTCAAAAAATCAGCCCATAGGAATTTTTGCAGATGCCATCGCTGGACTCCTGAATACAACTCCTGACTTTCTATCGTTTTATGCTTCACACTCAAACTCATACAGACGATTAGTCCATAATGCCGATCATGCACCCACAACCCTCAGCTGGGGGCATGAAAACAGAACAGCTCTCATCAGAATTCCTGAGGCGTCTGAAAGTGCCACAAGATTAGAGTTCAGACTTCCAAGTGCTGACTCAAACCCCTACCTAGTCTTTGCATCAATACTCTCAAGTGTTCTATCAGGTATCCAGAATAAATATCCTCTTAGTAAAGAGACATTGGGAAATTCTCATGCTCAGCATAAGCCTGAGCTAGGCATTACTTGGAGAGAGGCCGTTGCAAAAACTAGCAAATCAAAAGTAGTAAAGGAGTTTTTTGGTGAACAATTCCAAAAGTCCTTTCAAGTTGTAAAAGAACATGAAATTAGCAGGTTTGAAAGCACTGTTACAGATTTTGAATACAATTCATATTTAAGGCATTTATAAAAGAAACTGGGTTGTAATTAAAAAAAGGTGATTATTAAATACAAAAATTTAATATAATCCAATTAGTTAAAAGTAAATATAAAAGGAGAAATATAATGAAAAATAAGTTAAATAGTCTGTTTATAGCTGGAGCACTAGTATTCTCAGCTCAAACAGCAATTGCAGAAGAAGTAGTTAACGTTCTTAACTGGTCTGATTATATTGATGAACAGGTCAACGAGGACTTTACAGCTGCAACAGGTATTAAAGTCGTTTACGACGTATTTGATTCAAATGAAGTTCTTGAAGCTAAGCTTCTTGCAGGCGGCTCAGGTTATGATGTTGTAGTTCCATCAAGTAGCTTCTTGGCTCGACAAATACAAGCTGGAGTCTTTCAAAAGCTTGATAAATCAAAATTGTCTAATATTGGCAACATGTGGAGTGATATCGAAGACCAGGTCGCACAATTTGGTCCACTCAATGACTACTCAGTCAACTACATGTGGGGAACGACTGGAATCGGTTATAACGAAGGCATGATTAACGAAAGAATGGAAAATGCCCCAACATCATCCCTTGCGATGGTATTTGATCCAGATGTAGTTTCTAAATTCGCAGATTGTGGTGTTCACTTACTAAATGCGCCTACTGAAATTATTCCAGCAGCACTTGCCTATCTCGGTGAGGATCCAAGAAGTACGGACTCTGACGTGATAGCAAAAGCTGAAGCTGTCTTAACTGCAGTTAGACCTCACATTCAAAAATTTCATTCATCGCAATATATTGATGCTCTTGCAAATGGAGATATCTGTCTAGTTGTTGGCTGGTCAGGTGATATCTTCATGGCGCAATATGCAGCATGGGATGCTGAAAATGGCGTTGAAATCGTTTACTCTATTCCTGAAGAGGGTGCGCTCATGTGGTTTGATCAGTTAGCAGTTCCTAAGGATGCTCCGAATACTGAAAATGCTCACAAGTACATCAACTGGATTATGGACCCTGAGCAGATTGCAACAGCTACAAACTATGTATGGTATGCAAACGGTAACTTAGCTTCTCAGCCATTACTAGATGAAGAGTTACTTAATGATCCAGCGGTTTATCCAACACCTGAAGTCATGGCTGGCTTATACATTAGCCCTACTTATGACGCCAGGTCACAAAGAGTCATTACTCGGACTTGGACTAAAGTTACTACTGGTCAGTAATCGTAAATCATAATTACCTTCATGATGCCTAGCATCATGAAGGTTTTTTCTTTTTTTATTAATAAATATGTCTGAATTACCTTCGGTTAGCCCATGGCTTGACCCTTCTCAAAAGCCATATATTCAAATTGAAAATGTAACCAAGAAGTTTGGTGATTTCATAGCTATAGACAATCTGAACTTAGATATTTACAAGAATGAGTTTTTCTCATTGCTAGGACCATCCGGCTGTGGCAAAACCACTTTACTTCGAATGCTGGCTGGCTTTGAAAAAGTAACTGAGGGAAAAATCCTATTGGATGGAGAGGATATTTCAGCAATACCTCCTCATCTAAGACCAATCAATATGATGTTTCAGTCCTATGCACTTTTTCCACATTTGACGGTTGAAAAGAATATAGCTTTTGGGCTGAAGCAAGACAAGCTACCTCCAAATGAGATTAATGAAAGGGTTGAAGAAATGCTTGAACTAGTCGAGCTTAGTGATTTTGCCAAAAGAAAACCTAACCAACTATCGGGTGGTCAAAGTCAACGAGTTGCCCTTGCTAGAAGTCTTGCAAAGAGACCAAAATTATTACTTCTTGACGAGCCCTTGGGCGCCCTTGACAAAAGATTGAGAGAGCAAACCCAGTTTGAGCTCATGGACATACAAGAAAAACTTGAAGTGACCTTCGTCATCGTAACACATGACCAAGAAGAGGCGATGACAGTTTCTAGTAGAATCGGTGTTATGGACTCTGGAAACTTAATCCAAGTTGCAACGCCTACAGAAATTTACGAGGCCCCAGTGAATAAGGATGTAGCAGACTTTATTGGCGATGTGAATATTCTCAGGGGAATTTACAAAGGTCAAAATGAAGTAGGTACTCAGCTCCACTCAGATGACTCAGACTCGATTGTTTTTGCAACTCAGGAGGTTGATGCTTCGACTGGGGATGAAATGTGGTTTGCAATTAGGCCTGAAAAACTTGAAATATCAAAAAAGAAGCCTACAAATCAGCACAATATTTTGAATGGTACAATTGAAGATATTGCTTATGGTGGAAGCTTTTCTACCTACCATGTAAGACTTGATAACGGCAGAATTCTCAAAGCGATTCGGGCTAATCGAGTTAGGACTGAGGAGCATCATCTAACTTGGGAAGATGAAGTCTATCTTCATTGGGCCCCTCACTCTGCAGTTGTTCTACTATCATAAATTCTGATGAGTAGTAATTCAGTAAATAAACCCCTCCTAAAATCCTTTTTTAACGGAAGACGTGCTGTCATTGCAGTTCCCTATTTGTGGCTTTTAATGTTTTTTATGCTGCCATTTATCTTTGTTTTAAAAATCAGTCTTGCAGAGCCAATCATGGCGATACCGCCCTACACAGCTCTTCTTGAGTGGGGTGATTCTTTACTTCCTACAATTCGTGCTAGCCTTGAAAGCTACCTATTTTTATTTAGCGACTCTCTTTACATCAAAGCTTATCTGTCTAGTTTAAAAATTGCAATTATCTCAACGTTTCTCACTTTGATTATTGGCTATTCAATTGCCTACAGCGTAGCCAAGGCTCCAACTCGCTGGAGGGGGATATTATTAATGCTTGTAATCCTGCCCTTCTGGACTTCTTTTTTAATAAGAGTTTATGCTTGGATTGGGATCCTTAAGACTGAGGGTTTGTTGAACTTGGCTCTCATGTCAATTGGAATAATAGATAAGCCTCTCATCATAATGAATACTGATCTTGCTGTCTACATTGGAATTGTTTATTCATATCTCCCCTTTATGATTTTGCCTCTTTATGCCAATCTAGAAAAAATGGATATGAGTTTACTGGAAGCTGCTGCAGATCTAGGATGCAGACCCTTTAAAACTTTTTGGACCGTAACTATCCCACTCTCTATTCCGGGTATTCTAGCTGGCTGCTTCCTAGTCTTTATTCCTGTCATGGGCGAGTTTGTGATTCCAGATCTCCTTGGAGGTACAAAAACTCTTATGATTGGAAAAGTATTATGGACAGAATTCTTCTATAACCGTGACTGGCCAGTGGCCTCGGCGGTTGCTATTATCTTGTTGGCCTTGCTAGTTGTGCCAATCATGCTCTATCAAAAATCGCAAGAAAAGGCAATCTCATGAAAAAGTTTGGAAACTTTAATATTGCTGCCCTAGTCATTGGATTTTCTTTTCTATACATTCCAATCATATTGCTCATTCTATTTAGTTTTAATGAATCAAGACTAGTCACAGTTTGGGGTGGATTTTCTACAAAGTGGTATGGAGAACTCATGCAAAATCAAGGCATAAAAGATGCGGCCTGGGTAACCATCAAGGTTGCTTTTATCTCCTCCACCATGGCAACAATTCTTGGGACTATGGCAGGCCTAGTCATGACGCGTTTTGGAAGTTTTAAGGGAAGAACCCTTTTTTCTGGAATGATCTATGCGCCAATGGTAATGCCTGAAGTCATTATTGGTCTCTCTACTCTTCTGATGTTTGTTGCACTTGCTGTTGATAGGGGAGTTTTTACCGTAACGCTTGCTCATATTACCTTTTCAATGTGCTATGTTGCAGTTGTTATTCAATCCAGAATGTCAAGTTACGATGATAGTATTACTGAGGCAGCACTTGATTTGGGTTGTACGCCTTTTAGAACCTTTATGTTAATTACACTGCCGATCATTCTTCCTGCAGTCATTTCTGGATGGCTATTATCATTCACACTCTCGCTTGATGACCTAGTAATAGCAAGCTTTACCTCTGGTCCAGGATCGACAACACTGCCAATGAAGATTTATTCAATGGTCAGACTCGGAGTTACGCCAGAAATCAATGCAGTTTCAACGATACTGGTAGGACTGGTAACCCTTGGCGTTGTCACAGCATCGATTATTGGCAGGAAACAAAGACAACAATCTATCTAATTGTCTGCAGTTTCAGAGACACTTTTTCTCTCTCAGCTATTATAATTAGCGTCTTTCAACAAAATATGATTAAGGATTCAATATGTTAACGAACTCTAGCCTTCTAAAAGAGCATGGCTATGTCAATGGGAAATGGGTTGGCGATGATGCAAAATCACGCTTTGATGTCACAAATGCCTATTCAAATGAGGTCATTAGTACTTTACCAGAGATGGGTAAAAAAGAAACCGATGAAGCGATTGAGGCAGCCAATAATGCATGGCCTGAATGGAAAGCTAGAACAGCAAAGGAGAGATCGATCATTCTCAAAAAATGGTTTGACCTCATCATGGCAAATCAAGAAGACCTTGCCATATTAATGACTGCTGAACAAGGAAAGCCAATTGCTGAGGCAAGAGGCGAGGTTGGTTACGGAGCATCATTTATTGAATGGTTTGCTGAAGAAGGAAAAAGAACCTATGGAGATGTCATCCCAACTCCTGCAAATGATAGAAGAATTTTAGTAATTAAACAGCCTATTGGGGTTGTTGCATCTATTACTCCTTGGAATTTTCCAATAGCAATGATTACAAGGAAGTGTGCTCCTGCACTAGCAGCAGGATGCCCAGTTGTAATTAAACCAGCTGCGGAGACCCCCTTGTCAGCACTTGCAATTGCTGAACTTGCAGAGCAAGCAGGAATTCCCAAGGGTATTTTAAATGTTGTTGTCGGAACTAACTCAAATGAGATCGGAAAAGCGTTGACGGATAGTCCAATAGTTCGTAAACTTTCCTTTACAGGTTCTACAGCGGTTGGAAAAATCTTAACTCGAAACTGTGCTGATACTATGAAAAAAGTATCAATGGAGCTTGGTGGTAATGCCCCTTTTATAGTTTTTGATGATGCTGATTTGGAGTCAGCAGTATCTGGAGCACTTATTTCTAAGTTCAGAAATACTGGACAAACATGTGTATGCACAAACCGCTTTATTGTTCAGGAAGGTATCTATGACCAGTTTGTTGAAAAACTCGGCAAAGCCGTTAAGACGCTCAATGTTGGGTATGGCATGGATGAAGGAATAAACCAAGGGCCCCTTATAAGCTTTAAAGCCTTAGATAAGGTTA
>ENA-OWPI01001567-OWPI01001567.1-marine-metagenome-genome-assembly--contig:-NODE-1567-length-24921-cov-8.528739_pt1 | contig 24921 bp, 26 predicted proteins | sample MGYA00238138_ERZ651775 | MGnify/ENA primary metagenome ERZ651775 (study PRJEB26906, sample SAMN06265043) | marine metagenome | isolation source: Helgoland LTER site | place: Germany:Helgoland, sampling...
ACTCTGTTCTTCTGAAGCTTTTGAATGAAAACGATAAAGACTTTGCATTAGTCAGTGAAAAACTAAGCGCACTTCCGTTAAGAGCTAAGCGTGTTGCCATGAAAAGGATTCATAGCAAAGAGTTTAGCAAATTTAGGCAGATTAAAATCAGACCCAAACAGTCGTTGAACAACGCCAAACAACCTCTTATCAAGACTTGGTATTGGGTTTTGATAACTATTGTTTTGGCTGTTCTGTTAATTATATACATCGAGTGAAGTCGAGTATTTTAATTGGCGCGATATTTTTGATACCCTAAGTGGATGAATACGTTCGCCAACAAGCCAAAGAATTTGGCGAGTAGCACAATATCGGAGATTTATGCTCGTGGTGAAGTCATTTTAGGGCTACATCGCTAATGCTGCCCCACTGTTATAGCAATGGGGCGCCATCATATATTTCGATGGTGGGCAAAGACTGTGGCGCCAGACAACAAAGCGTGAAGTTCTAATCAGTTAACCTGAGTAAGTTTAGCAACTGTTCTCTGAGCATAAGAAGCCTGCGCTCGAGAAATTCATTTTCTCTTTCTAATGCAACAACCTGCTCTCGTAACTTTTGGTCTTCGTGTCCAGCAGTGCCAGTTGCAAGGTCATTCTTACAAGAGTTGTAAGCAGTAATTTCAGCCGCAGTATTGCCATTTAAAACGCACTTGTGCGCCCAAGCTATCTGGCTGAACAGGTTGAGAAAGATGGATATCAGAATGATGCGAGTCATTGGAATTTCTCGATTGCGTCCATAAGAAATTTTTAGACAGTTAAAATGGCTTACCCTTTTGCCAAAGCGTCCGCCATTTCGTGATTGGTGTCGCTATGTCCTTGTTCATCTTGTCTAACAGCAATTATGACATCCCTGAGTTTAGCTGTCTTAGCCAGCCCATAATAGTCTTTTGCAATATCTGGCGCATCAATGTTAGCAGTTTTGCCCGCGTCTATTTGTTCTAGGTATTCTGTGTAACTAATTACAGCCTGCTCTTCGAAATAGCCAACCATACGGTGGGCTGCTTTTGGAAAAAATACGTACAGAATGAAGTAGAAATGCCAGAAAAAGAATTGCGCTAATAGAACGATAGCCCTCTCCAAAGAGTTCGGTTTGGCGATTTCAATAAAAATCATCAAATGCATACGCTCATTTTCGGCTTCATCAAGCAAAGTCTTTATCCAGCCCCTGTCATCTTGTTTCATTTTTCTCAGAGAGCTTAGATGACTCCACATCCCAGCAACCATCCCAGGAACTCCGGCAACAGTCTCTAGCACAACAGCTCTGTGGCCGTAGCGTTTTGCGAAGAAGGTGTCAGCGAACCACCTAAAAAACATTGTTACAGCTAATGCAAACCTGTCAGAAAAATCACTTGGAACGCGGTGTTGCATCTTACTTACCTCGAATATTAGTTGTTTGGTATCAGGGCTGAAATCTGCGAGCCTATGTTTATAGGCTCAAAATGGATATGAGATGTTTAACTCATCAACAAAACCAAGCTGACCCAAGTTTTGTAAGGAAGTGGGCAGGTGGGCGGCTTGACATAACCATTAGCACCTTAAAACTCACGTTAACATAACCTGAATTTGCCATAAAACAAAGCCTTCGCAAAGGCTGGCCGAGTTTAGGGAGGAATGGGTTAGGTTCAGCTTAGAGGTCGGCAGGGCAATTCAAGAAACCTAATATTTCCCTATTTTCTTGGCGCCACGATAAAATATTGCTTTCAGTGCTTCATTTGCTTTGTCGCGAAATTCAACATCTTGCTTGGCCATAACGGACGATGGCCGGGGGGTATGTTGATGGTATCTATAAGTGTCTGAGCCTCGTGCTTGTTGGACAAATATTTTTCCGTACACAGAATCTACGTTTGTCCCGATGTATGACTGAATAGCGAAGCCAATTCGACGGCTTTTGGAGCTATTATGGCCAGAGCCGTGGACAACCCACGGGTGGTGTAGGGATAATTGACCTGCTTTGAGTGCAACTGGAATTGTATCGTTTGTTGGAACATTTTGAACAGTTTGTCCGCGAGTAAGAAGATTCTCCTCGTCAAAAGTATCCAAGTGTTCGCGGGCGCCTTCTAAATGACTGCCAGGCCACATATACATACAACCGTTTTCGGTTGTGACATCGGACAATGCCAGCCAAGCAGTTACCCAATTTTCTGGTTCCAATCCTATGTAACGTGCATCCTGATGCCAGCTTATGAACCCTCGCTGCTCTGGTTCTTTGATGAACAATGTAGTTCCACCAACTAAGAAATCTTTGCCGACGAGGGTTTCGACAGCATCAAGAATGTCGGGATTGTGAACGATTTTGTCAAAAAGTGAAGTTACATAATGAACGTTATTGCGGTTGCGACCAGTTACTGCTTCTGGATACGATGCTTCCAAACCTTCAAGTTCTTGCCTGATTGCTGCAGCCTCTTCCCGTGAATAGATATCAATCGGAGCAATGAAGCCGTCACGATTGTACAAGTCGATTTGTTCTTTTGTTAAATGGGACACCGAATCCTCCTGAACGAACCATTGACAGGTTGTTCAAAAGGCAGGGGAAAGTCAACGAGACAAACGAGACAGAAGTTGTGATTTGTGCGCAGAGACTTTCGGTTGACTAAAATTGGCTAGCTATTGTCGATAGACTTATAAATATTCAATTCCCTCCAATATTTTTTTTGCAAGTGCATTTACGTCACTAATCCTCAAAGCAAGTCCTCGAATGATTGCGTTGCATATTGGGTCAGCTTGAGCCATTTTTGCTCGAAATACCGGTTCATCCAGCTTGATGAGCATCGCGTTAGTCTTTGCTCTCACAGTCACGGTTCTTGGTTCTGAGGTGATGAGGCCAACTTCGCCAAATAATTCACCTTCGTTTAAAACGCCGAGGACCATTCCCTGTTTGCTTTCTATCTGAACTGAGCCACTATGTACTAAATAGACGCTATGACTGGCATCGTTGACGCTGTAAATTACATCGCCTGCCTTAACTGCCATCTTGGCAAAGTTTTTTAAGCTTATTGGCTTCATTAGCGGACCTCCTCATAAGTTATCCTGTCACATATATTGAACAACGCAAAGGCTTGCCTTGAGTGACGCCCCCACTGTTATAGCAATGGCGCCCCGCCGTATATTTAGATTGGGTGCTTGCCTTTCACTGGCGCGGAAGGTAGGGGTAGCCATCATCGGCTGTGAAAGCAAAATCAAGGCTTAGCTGAGATTGTCAATCTAAATAAACAGGAGCGTTGAGTGCTGTTATATAGGATTTGTTTAGTTGTCTTTCTGTCAATAGTTCTACCTGGATGCTCTGAAACAATGAAATACCCCAACTCTCCAAACTTCAACAAGCAAACGGCTCGCTTCCAACATCCAAAAGGCGACCTTCATGACAAGAGCGTCTTAGACCTTTTCAAGTTTTTTTCTTCCTACTTTACTCGAGAGAGTGATGAAAAAGAAAATGCGGGTTTTCCTGTTTTTTTAAGCTCAAAAAATGACCTCGCAACTTTCAAAGAAAACGTGATGTGGGTTGGCCACTCTACTTTGCTATTAAATCACTCAGACTTGACAATTATGACTGACCCTCAATTCTCAGACAGGGCGTCCCCATTTTCATTTATGGGTCCAAAACGGGTTACCCCATCACCGTTTGAGATAGCAGACCTGCCTCGGATTGATATAGTTGTAATCAGCCACAATCACTATGACCACCTGGATGAGGCCAGCATTCGTGAGATTGCTAAAACACAGCCAAGTGTGGAGTTTTTGGTACCGCTTGGCCTCAAGTCATTGCTGGAGCATTGGGGAGCCAAAAACGTTACTGAACTCGATTGGTGGCAACATGTTCAGCGTAAAGGTGTAACTATTCAGCCGACACCCGTGCAACATTGGTCAAAGAGAACATTCTTTGACAGAAATAAAACACTTTGGTCCGGGTGGATGATGCAATGGAGTGACTTTGCCTTTTATTTTGCAGGCGACGCAGGCTATTCGTCTGACTTCAAGGAGACGGTCAAAAAGCTTGGCAGCCCCGATTTAGCAGCAATTCCAATAGGCGCTTATGAGCCGAGGGAATTCATGAAGTCTGCCCACATTAACCCTGAGGAAGCAGTCAAAGTTTTCAGTGACTTAGGTGCAAAATATGCCATTGGCGTTCACTGGGGTACATTTAAACTAACTTTGGAGCCAATGAATGAGCCGCCCATCCGCCTCAAAAACGTCCTAAAGGCAGCGGGTGTTGATAGCAAAAATTTCAGAACGCTCAAACACGGTGAAATGTGGCCTGAGGTTTTGCCGAATTAGCAGTCCCTAGCTTCAACAAAAACTATATGCTGCAGGTTTTTGAAACTCGCTGTGCCTCATTACTATAGCACAGTGAGTTTTGTTACACTTGGTCTGTCGCTCTGACTTTTGTTTGTTTCATATTCTACAGCTTGCCCGCTCACCAAGGCTTCAAAACCTGCATCTCTAACTGTTCTTATATTAATATAAATTTCTTCAACTGAACCTTCCGAGGCAATAAACCCAAAGCCCTTTCCGGCACTAAACCACACTACTTTGCCTTTTTGCATAAATTTGTCTTTCTTTAATCAGTAAAAGTTTTGACTCACGAGGTCTCACTTTGCTCAATAATAGGCTAGGGCAACCGTGATAAAGCGAAGGGCTTTGCGCAGCTTAGGAAGTGATTTCATTCTGTTTTTGTACTCGTTGGTGGAGGGTAAAAATATCCAGAACCCACCAAAAAAACAGCACAACAAAGCCGGCGACCCCAAGGTTAGCAAACAGCATAAAAACTGACAGTAAGAAAAGACCTAGCATTAAAACACCAGAGGTTCTCTCATTGATATAAAGCCTATGAGCGCCTAACCACCCAAACATCAATAGTAAAAGATGGGCAGTAGTATTGCTTTTAGATTCGGTGTTTGGAAATTCTTTGACACTGTTTGTGCTAGGCATGACAGCCCCCCTATTGACGTATAAGGGGCGTTCCTAGCTTGCATAGGTTCAACAACTTACAAATCTTTGGCTAAATAGACTTTATAGCCAGATTGAATGTGGCGTAGACCCGAACCAAAAATTCAGAATTCATACAGACGGTTACAAGGATTAACGCGCTTAGCGTTCTTAAGGGATAACTCATTACAGCGTGTTTAGAAAGGACTAAAATGGCGCGTGGTTTTTTTAATCCCAGCCTTCTAATGAGTTAGCACTCTAAATTGATAATCAACGGTCTTTTATTTAGACATGCTTGCACCAATTTCCATTTGTACTTTTGTAAAAAAAGTATTGAGACACCCCTGTATCGAGGCTTCAGGAGATTGTTATTGGTAATCCCAGTTTAGGGAAGGGTGTGTTAAGTTCAGCGTCAAGGCTGGCAGTGCAATTTAACGGGTTGATGACTTCGATGGTGCGTTTGCAATGCTTGTTGAATTAGCCCTAGGAGGTTGGGGTTACAGCGAGAGTAAATCGCGCGCTTGGGCAACGGATGCCACTGAGCCGCCCAGGTCTTCAATGATTCTCGCTGCTTTTTGTACCAATGCTGCATTGGATGAAGCGAGAACACCCTTTTCAAGGTAAATATTGTCCTCGAGACCAACTCTTACATGGCCACCAAGTAGAACTGCAGCGGCAACCATTCGAAATTGAAACCTCGAGATTCCAAATGCAGACCAAATTGCGTCCTTGGGTAACATGCTTTTCATCATGGCAACTGCCTCAACCGTAGCGGGCGCGCCAAAATCAATTCCAAGACAAAACTGAAAGAATGGTGGCGAATCAATAAACCCATCTTCTATTAAACTTATGGCGTTTAAAATATGGCCGGTATCAAAAACTTCTAACTCAGGCTTGACACCTGCAGTTTGAATGGCTGCTGACATCTCTCTGAGATGTTCCGGATGGTTTAAAAAAACGTGACTCCTTCGGTTCATAGTCACAACGTCGAGCGAACAAATATCGGGGCGCAACTCAATCACATGTTTAACTCGTTCCAGCGGCATGCACATTTGACTGTCGTTTGAAGCTATGCCGGCATCATGTTTGGAAGGTGAAAACCGAGCGCCTGGTCCAGTCGTTAAGTTTAGTATTACATCGACTCCGGAGCCTCTTATCCGTTCGGTGACTTCCTGATATAAATTCATGGCCATACTTGGCCTGGTGGTAATAGGGTCACGCACGTGGCAATGAACGATTGCCGCCCCGGCTTTAGCCGCATCAATTGCACTTTCTGCAATTTCGGTTGGTGTTACTGGTACAGCAGGATTTTTTTCAGGTGTTGGTGCGGAACCGGTTACCGCACACGAGATTATTGTTGGTTGCATCCAACTGTTCTCCATTCAAACTGACAACAAAAGTTACCTGAAAATCGTGCCATAAAATTAGGCCAGCGCAAAGGCTAGTCAGGTTTAGTGAGCCACCGGAAGCCGGTCTAAAAATGCGTCTAGGTTTATCCTGATGTCACCATTTTCAACTTCGATTACGGCGTACATAGGAGGTTCAATAGAATAGTTGGTTGATACGGCTCTCCCTACCAACGGAACTTGATGGTTAATTCCAGGGCATGCTGAACAGGTTATTCCTCGCCAGGTTAAAAAAACAGGCCGATGAACATGTCCAACGAAGATGTGACGAACATTTTTATGGCTGGAGATTAAATCTCCAAATGCCTCAGCTTCGTCAAGTTTGATGCGGTCCATATAGGGAACACCCACATCAAATGGTGGGTGATGCATAAAGAGGTATACGTTCTGTTTGGTCTTTTTTAACTCATTGTCCAACCAAGACATACGCTTTTCACAATACTGGCCAGATGAGACCGGCTCATCTTTTTTGGTATCCAAGCAAAGAAAGCGGTCCTCGGCTACGTTGAATGTGTATTGCAGGAACCCATTTTCGTCTTTCGCGTAGGTGTCAAAAATATCGAAAAAAACTGACCTATCATCATGGTTTCCAATCATCAGATGAGTAGAAATTGGAAAATCCACTAATAAATCTTTTAACCACAGTAATGCCTCTGGTGAGGCAGAATCTGTCAGGTCTCCCGATATAATGCAGGCTTCTGAATCGCCATGAAGTAGCATTATATCCTCGAATGCTGCTTTTAGTCGTTCCTGAGGGTTGAGGCCTTTAAGGGAAAACCCTGGTTTGGACAAATGTGGGTCCGTAAGTTGGATAATCTTAGACATAGGGGTCGTGCTTCACTTCCAAGATTGTTATACTGGAATTTACTATAAGAATATTGCCACAAAAAAAGACCAGCGCAAAGGCTGGCCGGTTACTGCCCAAACTTTAGTTTTAGTGCGCCTTGGATTTGCAAGGTATAGGTAATTTACTCAAACCTCATTGGCTCTTTTTTCTTAACTGGATGACTTTCTTTCCAGCAGAAAGCTAATAATTGCACCAAAAGCGAGGCCCCAAAAAGGTGAGCCAATATTGAGCATTGGCATGCCACCTAACGTTACGAGAAATGCAATCAATCCTCCCATTGGGTGACTTGAGCTAAAAGCCCCAGAAAATGCGCTTTGAAGTGTTTTCAATAGGGCTAATCCGGCAAGAGTGGCGAGAAACGCTGGTGGGGCTGCAATCAGAATATTTGTTACTGTTGGCGCGGTGAGGCCAAACATAATTGCAAAAACTCCTAAAAATATAGCAGCAACCCAATGCGCGTCTGGCCTATTGCTTGATACAAGGATAGCATTCACTGGGCCTGTCAAGCAGGTTGAGATGCCACCATAAAGCGCCGTAAATAAGGACATAAATCCACAGTAAGATGTAATCGTATTTACGGGTGGGTTATGCCCAACATTTTTCAGCACCATAATACCCTGTGCATTTTGAGCCGCAATCACGGTTACAGCAAGAGGTACGACTAGTTCTAGAGCTGCTGATAATGAGAATTCAGGAATGTAAGTTTTTGGTGTGACGAGAGAAGCAGCAAATGCGACTTCACCAATCTCTAGCCCTTGCCGTTCAAAAATTATAATGACCCCAACTATGAGCGCATAAATCAGAGGTGGGAGGATGAGAGGCAGTCGATACAGTATTGTAACTGCAAGGAAGGTTGCTGACATTGCCGAAACTAGAAAAAAATCAGCTTCAAAGGCTTTTATCCAATCAAGTCCAAAACTCACAAATACACCAGCAACCATCCCCATCACGACTGGCATTGGCAGCCAGTCCATAACTTTTTTGACCCAACCAGTTAAACCAAGGCAAAGGAGTAGAACGCCTGTTAGGATGTATGCCCCAATAACTTCCTCAAAGGATAGGGTCTTCAATGCGGTGCCTACTAATATTGCACCGGGTATAGTCCAAAGAAACACAAGTGGCTGCCGGTAACTCACGGACATTGCAATGCTTAAAAGCCCATTAAAGACAAAGACAGCGAATATCCAAGAGCCGATGTCACTTTCGCTCAAGCCTGAACCGAGGGATACGCTAATTATGATGGCTACAGGTGCCGACGCTGCAAAAAGAAAAGCCACAAAAGCATTTAAAAATTCATTGAGCAAAACGCTATATGAACCCTGATTGCCCACGGATGATTGTTTCATAGAACTACACTTTCGAATCTCAGAAGTAGTTTAAAATGACGTCGTAATAAGCAGGTGCCTTTCCATCAGCCGTCTGATTAAAAAACTTGGCAGCGATATGTCTGCAAAAGAGCTGCGGGTCATTCAAGCCCTTCAATCACTCTGACGTCACGCTCAACATCACCTAGTAGTGCAAATGCAGCCTGATAAGCATCACTTGTGATAGCGGCTCGAGCTGCATCGGTGCTTTCAAACTCAACAATAACTGTCCGCTGCTGAATACCATTCTCAAAGGTAGCTACCGGCATCCCCCTAGCTATGAATTTAGCACCAGCATTTGTCATAGCTTCCAGAGCTTTTGGAGCATATTTGCTTAGGTTCTCATCATTCGGAGCGTCTCTATATGAGACTAATATGTATCCTTTTGGCATCGCGTCCTCCATTTCTTAAAAAACCGTGCCACAAAATAAGGCCAGCGCAAAGGCTGGCCGAGTTTAGGAAGTAATGTGTTAGGTTCACCTTCAACGCTGACAGCGCAATGTGACGGGTTTATGGCTGGGGTTGTGTCTTTGTTATGCTGCCCAAGTGACGACATTTCCCATGCTATATTAATTGTGCATTTGCCATATATTTAGACAGGTGGGTCGACAACTTTCGTTTCAAAACTTGCTGGTGAAACAATTTCCAGAACTTCAAAGTCATCTGAACAAGCAATCTCACGATGCTTAATCATTGGAACTTGGAGAACCGCATCACCTTTTCGGATTGTGCGTTCTCCTTGACCATCATATTCAAATGTTGCCCAACCATTTAATACATAAACCATTTGGAACTGACAGTCATGGACATGCCACGACTGCACGCCGTCAGTACCTTTGGTGTCATTGCGGCGGATTACATGAGCTATGAAATCACCGTCAGTCCCACCCCTAACGCCGAGGTCACGGTAGTCAAATATTTTTCGAAGACCGGGCTTCCATTCGGCCTCATCTGCGACGCTATGAACAAATTCCCAATCGTTTTTATCAGTCATTATTTGTTACCTTTCCATTATTACTAGTCACCTTGCATTGTGTTTGTGCTGCCCTAGAGCGTTACTGGCCTGTAATTGAAAAGCCCATCTGCTATGAACTGATAAGTCTTTTGACACTAAACCCTCGCTTTTTATGCCATGTGTCAGCTGTCGACCCTGAAGAGCCTCTCGCCTTCGGTAATGTTAATACGATTTTGGACACGAACCTCCTCAACCTCAGGTTTGATTTTATCGAATACTGAAATTGCAGTTTTTTTATCTGGGTAGTGAATAATATACATTCCAGAGTTATCAGTGCTTTGAACAAATTCAGCAGAAATTGCTCCCAAGCGTATGACTTTTGGCGACCAAACATTTTCAAAATAAGTCACTGTCATATCAAACTGTAACTTAGATTGCGCAGTAATAGAAACAACCCTGATATACATCTTCAAACTCCCAATAAAATATTAACGTACTTTGCCACAAAATAAGGCCAGCGCAAAGGCTGGCCATGCGTGACGCCCTCACTGTTATAGCAATGGGGCGCTGCCAAATATTTATATGTGGGCTTAAAAGCGGGTCATAAATACTTACCCTCTAAAATGTCCTCAGTAGTAGGAATACAGTGGTTGTTTGGATGCTAGGCCTCGTCCTAGTTAACTAGCTCTGAGAGTGGGATATTTTGCGCGATTGATTTCTTCTACCGTAAAAACCTCCAAGGGCGCAAAACCATTAAATCCAATTGAGGAGTATGTTGACGTGTAAGCACCGGTAGCATGTATCCATACTTTATCACCAGCGCGCAAAGTAACCGGCATGTTGACAGGATTGCGTTCGTACAGAGTGTCGACGGAATCACAAGTCGGACCAGCAATAATTGCCCTCTCACATAATTCATTTTCCTGCCCTGGCACTGAGAGATGATATTTAATTGCTTCGCCCTCAGTTTCTGCTAGTCCGTTGAAACGGCCTATATCCAGGAATACCCATCGGTATTTATCGGTTTTACTTTTCCTCGCGGTTAAGACAACTTCCGAGACTATCAAACCGGCATCGCCCACAATAGCTCTTCCAGGTTCAGCAATAAGCTGCGGTATCTTATCACCAAAATGCTTGTTTAGAGATGCGCCAATTGCCTCTGCGTACAGACGCAATTTTGGGGAGCTACCGTTACCAAAATCAGTAGGAAAACCACCCCCAAAATTAATAGTATCTAACAGAATCGAATAACCAGCTAACTTATCAAAAATTTGTTTTGTTTGCTCTAAAGCTGTATCCCAGGCCGAAACGTCAAGTTGCTGAGAGCCAACGTGAAATGAAACTCCCCTTGGCTGCAGGCCTAGGGTCTTAGCTCTCGCAAGCAACTCTATCGCCATACTGTCATCACAACCAAATTTACGGCTTAAGGGCCATTGAGAGCCTTTGCCTGACACGTTTACTAATATCCGGCAGATGACGTTCGATGCAGGAGCGTGGCTCGCAATTTTACTCAGTTCTTCGAGCGAGTCGTAAGCAAAATGTCTAACTCCCAGCTGGTAGGCCTCCGCTATATCGGATGATTTTTTGATTGTCGTGCCAAATGAAATTTTATCAGCGGTTCCCCCAGCGTTCAAAACTAGACGGATTTCATTGAGCGACGCACAATCGAAGGAAGCGCCCTCTGACGCTAACCTTGTCAGCACAACAGAATGAGGGTTAGCTTTAACAGCATAAAAAATCCTTACATTTCTAAACGCATCGCTGAAAGAACAATAGTTCTCAGCCACTCGTTCCTGGTCAATTACTAAGAAAGGCGTTGGTTTAGCGCAATTAGCTATAGCTGAGGTAATTCGAACTGTCACAGATTTGACCCCCAAATTCGGTTTTGTTCTGGGAGCGTGACCATTATTAGACCCGCCCATAAACAATGAAGTAGCTGCCTTCTGGGTTAGGTATAAGCCCCAAAATCCCAAAAAAGCCCTCTTAGTCGTTGTTTCCTGTATAACCATATGACGTCTGGTGACGAAACGGGCATAAACGGGCAACACGTGCGGTTGGGCGACAGTGCAATATTCCCGTTAGCGGAAAAATGCAAATAAAATATTCACTAGTCTGCTTACCGACTTAAAAATAACCAGCCAGCGCAAAGGCTGGCCTATTTGGCTTAAGTTAGGCTTATTGGCTCACTCTCAAAGCTGCTATTGACTGCGTCTCCAGAGAAACGCCGCTTGAGGCGGGTTATCCGGATGCCATCAGAGGTTTGCTCTAGGGTCACCAGTTCCTGCTTTAGGACGCCATAAGGCGCTGGGTTGGTCTTTTCGTCATATAGGAAAGTGTGATGCGTGGTCATAACGCTATCCTCCGCTTTAGTGCTTTAGGCGGAATGCCAAGGCGCACAAGTTGGTAGTTAAATGCCTATTAACTTTCTAGTGGGAGTTGTACTCGCTTGTCAAACTGCAATGAATGGTCGACGAATGCCGGGTTTTGCGGTCGAGTTTTTGGGGCACCGTCAAAGCAGGGTATTTGCTGGCTGATGTAGACATAATGTAGACATAAAACCTATTTCATATGTAGGCTAATAAAGATAAACAAATAAAAACAATATTTTGATGGTATATATTAGCAGAAGAGCACTTCGTTGACATCGAAGGGGTCACAGGTTCAATCCCTGTCACTCCCACCATTTCCTATTAAAATCATAGATATACAGGTGCTAAGGTGCGCGCCAAAGATAGCTGACACGTAAATTTAGTATAAAATAAAAAATGATGCCTTGGCTGCCAGTTGTTACGGTTAATCTTTGTCTACTAGACGCGAGTGAAGGAGTTTACCTTCACGAGAGAGAATTGGGTAAGCAATGGTAGCTATCTGACTATTGAATTCCTTGAAAGCAAGACTGGTTTCAAGATGTAAGTCACTTGTCTCAAAACTTTCAGTAAGACCAGCAGCAAGGCGCTTAAGATGTCGTTTACGGCTTTTACGCTGGTGGCGAGAGAGTTCGGATTTCTCTTCCACTAACTGGCGTGCAATGTCTACGTCACGTGAGATCAGCACGTTGCTTGCAAGTGAAATATTAGCAATGATGCGTTCGTGCATGCTTTCCAGTTCAGCAAGACCCTCAGCGGAAAAGTGAATGCCTTCTTTCTGGCGGTCTAGGGCCAATGGCAAAAGGTTTTTGGCAACGATATTTCCAGCGGCTTCAATCGCAATCGCGAATTCGATTAAATTGCGCAGCTGGCGGCTTCGGCCCCTTGATGTGATTTCCTTCGAGAGATCACTAGAATACTCGCGAATGCCATCAAAAGCATCATTTAGCCGTTTGTTGTTTTCGAGGATCTTTTTACTTTGTTTCTTATCGTATTCCTCAAAAAGTTGCATTATTGGTTGCATCATTTCTTGCGCAATCAGGAGCATGTGATGAATTTCACGCTGGATACATGCCATTGCTAGTGCCGGGGACCTCAAAGCTTCTTTGTCAAGCACAGAGCGATAATGCGCCGGTATATCCTCATTTGACGATTTCTGTTCCGGTAATAATCGTTCCGCACATCTGCCGGCCAATCTGCTAAAGGGAATAGCCATAAGCAACATTGTGTTGAAAATGATGTGTGTGAGGATAATCTGCTGCCCCGCATGGACCTCTGGCAAAAGCCCAATCAACGATGTGCGGTTAAATATCACTACCATGCTGAGGGCCGCGCCGCCTCGGATGAGTAAGTTCATTAGAGGAAGTTGACGTGCCGTGGGGGGCAATGTGCGGGTCATCCAAATCGGCAAAAGAGACGAGCCTAAATTCGCCCCCAATACCAATGAGACACCTACCATCAGCGTTAGAGTCTCGCTAGTAACAAGCGCTACAAACATCAATACGGCGGCAACGGAAGAGTGCAAAAGAAAAGCCAGAAGTGCACCAATTAGAAAAGTAGCTAAGAAATCACGCTCAAGGATTAAGATAAAACCCGGAAGAAAGCTGCTGTTGCGTAGTGGTGAAACGTTGGTGCGGATGAGATCTAGGGCAATAAGTATTAAAGCCACACCCATTATGATTCGACCTATCTGCTTTAAAGTTGGTGTTTCAGATTTAAGGAAGAGGAGGCCACCCACTAGAAGCATCAGTGGTGCTAGCCAGTGAATGTCGAGGCTAAGAAATAGTATTACTAGTGCGGAGCCAAGATCAGCCCCAAGAATAGCCGCCAGTCCTAGCTCAAAGGAGATCATTGAGGAGCCGAAAAGCCCAGACACCATTATTGCAACTGCCAAAGAAGATTGCATAATTGCAGCAAGTAGGGCACCAAAAACTGTCGCGCTTACCTTTGCCTGGGAGCGCCTCATGATTTGCCGGAATGATGGTCCATAGGCCTGTTCCACACCTCTTTGCACCATTTTGACGGCAAACAGTAAAAGGACAGTCGCACCAGCAATGTTGAGAAGAAATTCAATGATTAGCAAAATTTTTTACCCATAAAATTAAAGTAATAGCTTTGCAATTTGATGATCTAACTTCAATAGACTTTTGGGTTGTGAAGTAGTTTCTCTACGGAACGTCGCCAACCCGCGTAAAGGTCATCTGCTTGGACGCTTGAAATTTTTGGTTCAAAACGCTTTTCAAGGGACCATTGCTTCGCAAAGTCTTCTGGTTTTGGGCATAAACCAGCGGCAAGTCCAGCAAGGTAAGCAGCCCCGGCAGCCGTTGTCTCGGTGACAGTCGGTCGATCAATAGGCGCGGAAAGCTGATTAGCCAGAGTTTGCATTGCCCAATCATTTACAGCCATACCGCCATCAATTCTCAGGATAGACTGTCCTGTATTACCCCAATCCTGCTGCATTGCCTCAATTAGGTCACGGGTCTGAAAAGCCACGCTTTCAAGGGCTGCTTTTGCAATCTCGGCAGGGCCAGTATTGTGGGAAAGTCCAAAGATTGCACCTCGACAATCTGCATTCCAATACGGCGCGCCCAACCCGGTGAAAGCTGGAACAAAATAAATTTTTTGCGATACATCAGCTGACTCCGCCAATGGTTTTATTTCAGACGCGTGACTGATAATTTTAAGGCCGTCACGCAACCACTGCACCACTGCTCCTGCTATAAAAATTGAACCTTCCAAAGCATAAATTGGCTTTCCATTAATCTGATAAGCAATGGTAGTTAGGAGTTTATTATTTGAGAAAACTGGTTTGCTACCTGTATTCATTAGTGCAAAACAACCGGTCCCATAGGTTGATTTAACCATTCCAGGTTCGAAGCAAGCCTGCCCAACGGTAGCAGCCTGTTGGTCCCCCGCAACGCCAAGGATTGGAACTCTGGCTTCTCTGAAAAAATCTGCCTGGGCTACACCAAAGTCACCTGAGCTGTCTTTTACTTCTGGCAGCATCTTTTTGGGAATTCCAAATAGGCCAAGCAACTCATCATCCCAACAACCTTCAGAAATGTTGTAAAGCATGGTTCGTGCGGCATTTGTTGCATCTGTTACGTGCGACGCTCCTTCAGTAAGTTTCCATATTATAAAGCTATCGACAGTTCCAAATAACAGATCGCCAGCTTTTGCTCGAGCAAGAGCACCGTTAACGTTCTCAAGAATCCAGCGTAATTTTGACGCGGAAAAATATGGGTCAAGAAGCAGACCTGTCTTGCCTGTGATTTCAGGTTCATATCCAGCCTCTCGGAGCACTCTGCAGTGGTCAGCAGTTCTGCGGTCTTGCCAAACAATAGCGTTATGTATCGCGCGTCCAGTGTGTCTGTCCCAAACAATGGTTGTCTCGCGTTGATTGGTTATGCCAATCCCAGCGATATCGCTTAAGCTTATATCTGCTCGTTCAAGTGCTAGTCGGCACATTGCCGTTGCTGAGGACCATATATCTTCAGGGTCATGTTCTACCCATCCCGACTTAGGAAAATGCTGGTGAAGCTCCTTCTGTGCTAAGGACAAAGGCTGGAGTCTTTGGTCAAAGACGATTGCACGGGTTGAGGTCGTGCCCTGATCAATTGCTAAAAGGTATTTCCTTTTGATTTTCAAATTTATGTCTCCAAAATTAGAAAACCATCTCTTAAATAAAGAGGCGTTGCACTAGAAGCACGATAAAGTTGGCCTAAAAAGCACAAGTAATGCAAGGAAAATTCGGATGAGAGAGAACCCTTGATCTTTTCAAATTTGAACATGTAAAACTTATAGACAAATATTTTTAAACATTGCTTTGTTTGTAATTAATTGCGCTAGAGGTTGGCAACGGAGGGGTCTCTGAATGGCCAGTTTGATAAATGCCGCGGTAGGTGAGAAAAAGTTATACGACATCTTTATCATCGGAGGTGGCGTTAACGGCTGCGGCGTTGCTCGAGACGCCGCGGGAAGAGGCTTGTCTGTAGCTCTGGCTGAGATGAATGATATTGCGTCGGCTACATCTTCTTCTTCAACTAAACTTTTCCATGGGGGGTTGAGGTATCTTGAGCATTTTGAATTTCGCCTGGTTCGTGAGGCTTTGATTGAGAGAGAAGTGCTGTTAAAGGCGATGCCTCACATCAGTTGGCCGCTTCGATTTGTTCTTCCTTACAGCCGCAAAATGCGTTTTGAGATAAACACGCCTCTGTCACATTTTTTGGCTTTATTGTTCCCCTGGATGAAGGGGCAACGGCCCGCCTGGTTAATAAGATTTGGATTGTTCTTATACGATTACATGGGTGCCAGAAAGATACTACCACCTACAAAGGTAATTGATCTCAAGAACGACAAAACTGGTAATCCGCTCAAGGACAGTTTCCAAAGAGCATTTGAGTACTCAGATTGCTGGGTTGAAGACTCAAGGTTGGTTATTCTAAATGCCCGTGATGCGAGGCAAAGGGGCGCGCGCATCATGCCGCGAACCGAAGTGGTTTGCGCAGAACGCCAAGGTAATTGTTGGCGTATTTTAACAAAGAATACTGAAACCGGTAACAATTCTACTTTTCTTGCAAAATGTCTTATTAACGCGGCGGGGCCTTGGGTCGAAGACATTATAAAAAATAAGGTAAAACAAACATCAAGCTGTGAGTTAAGGCTTGTAAGAGGCAGTCATCTTGTTACCCACAAACTGTATGACCATGAAAAAAGTTATTTTTTACAGGGAGAGGATGGACGGGTCATATTTACCATACCCTATGAAAAAGACTTTACCTTAATAGGCACTACAGACGTTGATCACTCTGATCTGGCACAGCAGCCTTTTTGTTCAGAAGAGGAAAAAGACTACCTTCTGGCGTTCGCTTCTAGTTATTTCAGAACTAGGGTCCAACGCACTGATATTGTCGCTAGCTTTTCTGGTGTTCGACCTCTTTATAACGACGGTGCAATCAACGCAAGTGCCGCGACGAGGGACTATTTTTTACGGCTAGACGATGAAAACGATATTCCACTAATAAATATTTTTGGTGGAAAGATAACAACCTATCGAAAATTGGCAGAGTCTGTGATGCAAGCTCTAAGCCCATTTTTTTCAAATATGTCTGGCAGTTGGACGGCGGGTGTCCCCCTTCCAGGTGGCGATTTCCCTGTAAATGGATTTGAACAACTCTTAAGCGATATCGAGGACAAATATCCTTTTCTACCGGATGGCGTTGCCTGGCGGCTTGCTCGTGCGTACGGCACTGACACATGGGTTATCTTGGGTGAGGCTCAGTCATTAGATGATCTTGGAGAAGACTTTGGCGCAGGTGTTTATGCAGCTGAACTTAATTGGAGCATTGAGCATGAATGGGTGTCTTCAGCTGAAGACTTCGTTTGGCGTCGGACACGACGAGGCTTGCTGTTAAGTGCTGACCAAGTAACAAAAATAAATAATTATGTGAGACTAAACCATGTCAAATTGACAACATAATTCATGTTTCAAATGACGTTATCCCAAGTTTGTCTGCGAACACAAAATTCTGAATTAAAAGGACATAAAGCCTAGTTGGTTGGTTCAATCGTTTTAAAAATTAAAATGACTAAATCCTTGGAGGGTTAACATGGCTGCCACAACCATCTGCTTATTTCGCCACGGTGAGACTGAATGGAATACCGAAGGCCGTTATCAAGGACATATGAATTCACCTTTGACTTCTCGAGGGATAACTCAAGCTCGAGAAAACGCTCGTATTCTTCGGCAAAATTTCTCCTTGCTACCGCCATTCACCGTTTACGCCAGCCCTCTTGGTCGCGTAAAAGAAACAGCCCTAATCATGTTAGATGAACTTGGTATGCCCACAGATATAATTTCTTATGATGATCGATTGATGGAGGCAAGTTTTGGGGATTGTGAGGGGCTCACTGAAGCAGAGGTTGCCCAAAAATATCCAGAATTTTGGAAAAAACGATTAACTGACTGTTGGAACGCTTGCCCACCGTTTGGTGAGTCATATGCCGATTTGAGCTCCCGCGTTTACGATTGGTACAACGATGTGAAATTCTCTGGAACAACAATTGTCATATGTCATGCGATGACCTCACGGGTTATGCGTGGCATGTACATGGATGTTTCTCAGCAGGAAATTGTCAACCTTCCCAAACCTCATGACGGTTTCTTCAAACTTTGCAATGGGAAAGTTTCACATGTGACGCAGTAGATCAGATAATGCTTGATGTGAAAGTTCAATGCTAAATTTTTAAGCAAATGCAGGGTGTTTACAGTGTTGCGAGCAAGGCCTCAATCTCTCGATTGAGGTCGGCAAATGTATTAAGCGCTACATTGTGAGGAATTTGCTCAATAGGCTTGTTCCGGTAACCTTGTGTGAACAGGATAAAGGGTACTTCAGCACGCTGCGCCGTTTCAGCGTCAATTTCGCTGTCACCTACGAAAATGCGTGCACCTGTACCCAGGTCGTCAAAGGCAGCTTGAAGTGGGGCGGGGTTAGGCTTTCGGGCCAGTTCATTATCACCACCCCATACGGTTTGAAAGAATTGGTCAATTTTCATATGTTTCAAAACAGAGATGCATGGCCTGTAAAGTTTATTAGTGCATATCCCTAGCCGATGTGACTGCGCTAAAGTGGCTAGGGCTTCTGGTACACCTGGGTACATCACAGTCAATTCGACAGCAGTTTCATACCGTGCTGTTAAGTCTTTGAGTAGTGGTTCTTGATACCTGTCCGGTACGCCCCTTGCCTCGCGCATCTGCTCTATAAAATTCTGAATACCGGCGCCAATGAATTGATGCGTCTCCTCCAGAGTAATTGGCGCAAAACCGATTTTCTCAAGACCTGCATTCGCAATACCTTGTATGTCAGGAGCACTATCAATTAGTGTGCCGTCGAGGTCAAAAACGATACATCCATTTTGGGATGTTGCTTGATTTCTGTTCGGTCGTAATTTTTGGGTCAAGCTGGGTTACCTAAATTGTTGGTATGATAAAGTCAGGAACAATCTTAGTTTCCATGATAAATTGTCTGCAGTCAAAGCCAGAAAAAAGCCCATGTTCGGTTACCAGGACAGTTTTGATCCCATATGCTGCACCGCCCAGTATATCTGTATGCAAACTGTCACCTACCATTGCAACTCGGGAACGATCAATATCAGGAAGGCGTTTGAAAGCAAGGTCATAGATGTTAGCAAAAGGTTTCCCGAAGAGTTCCAACTTGAGTTTCAAGTCACGACCAAGTTCATAGGCATAATGTCCTGGCTCCAAACTTAACTGGTTTTCGCGTGGCGCGATTATATCTGGGTTACCAACGAGAATGGGGCGTGGAGTCTGTGCGAGACTCTCTCGCAAAAGCAACTGCCTAGAGTCATTCCATTCCGATGAAGATAATAGAATGAATCCAGAGGCGTTGTCATAAGTTAATTTTTCATCTTCCAACCGGTTACACGGCACATCAAGTGTTTCAATTTGTGAGTTCTGAGAACTCATAACGCCCCAAAATCCATCATCTGGTAAAGGGGGTAGCGCAGCCGCTAAAGCATCACGACTTGACACGATGTCCGAAAGGTCGAAGTGAAAACCAAGTTCAAGAAATTTTTTCAGTGCGTTTTCAGCCGGTAATCTTGCGCCATTAGTCAAAACAAGAACTGTCTTACCCATATTTTTAAGTAGCTGAACACGCTCAACAGCGCCATTGATTCCTGTCTTGCCTACATTCAGAACACCGAAGGCATCCAATAGAAAGACGTCAAAATGATCTGAAATCGCACCGAGGTTTTCAGAGTGAGTTGATTGAGCAGGCATTTGGGCCGTCGGGAGAAGAGACCGTACGGACTCGTATTGCTGTATTGCCCATAAAGCATCGCGCTTTGGCATTCTAAATAATAGCCCCACGCACCTTGGCTGAGATATATTCCGACACAAAAACCGTACCCAGGATAACGATAAGGATCGTTGAGACTTGTGTCCAGGCCAGCACGTTTATTGAGCCGCTAAGCTGGATACCGATCCCACCTGCGCCAACAATTCCCAAGATGGTAGAGCCGCGAACGTTGATGTCCCATCGAAACACACCAACTCCAGCGATTGTGGGTAAGATTTGCGGTATGATGCCGTAGATCATTTGTTGCGCCCGGGAACCCCCAGTTGCCTTGATGGCTTCGACTTGCTTTTGGTCAATCTCTTCAATGGATTCGTAAATAAGCTTTGCACAACCACCAATTGATCGAATTCCAATTGCAATTGTTCCGGCAAGCACGCCCGGCCCTACAATAACCACCAAAAGAAGCGCCCAAATCAGAGAATTCACAGACCGAGACGCTACAATGATGAATAGCATAACAGCTCGAACAGATTTGTGTGGCGTGGTGTTATGAGCTGCTAGAAATGCGATTGGCACGGCGAGAACCATCGCGATAGCAGTGCCGATGGTGGCGATATTCAACGTGTCCCACACGGGACGCCAAAGCTTCGGCATATAGCTCCAATCGGGTGGCGCCATTCGTTTGCCAATATCTGCCATTTGACTTGGGGCATCTAATACAAACATCCATATAGTTTTTTCAGAGATCAACTGCCAGGCATAGACAGCGATGCATAGCCCAATGAGCCATCCCCCCCAAACCAGCCATTGCTTTAAAGGAGTGCGCTTGCGCCAAATCGGCCCTTCTTTTGTTTCGATGGTTGGCATTATTGCACCCACTTTCTGAGGTAGCCAGAAGTGTATTCTAGCGTGATAACAATCGCAATTATTGAGAACAGAACGGTTGCGGTGGTGGCGTACTCATAACGTTGGACTGAAGTGAGGAGGTGTGCACCAATTCCGCCGGCACCAACAATCCCAACTACTGCGCTTTCGCGGAAATTGATGTCTAAACGGTACATTGATAGCCCAATCATTCGAGGAAGAACCTGAGGCTGGATCGCGTAATTTATCCATTGCAACCATGAGGCGCCGGTAGCACGCACGGCTTCGGCTTGAGACTTGCTCATGTTTTCAATGTCTTCCGCTAAAAGTTTCGCAAAAAAGCCAATGGTGCCGATTGCTAAGGCAATAAAACCTGCAAATGGCCCAAAGCCAAAAAATTTTACAGCAAAAATTGCAAGGATTACCTCTGGAAAGGTTCTTGAGACAGCAATGATACTCCGACAAAAGAGATATATCCATGTTGGCGCCAAGTTTCGCGCTGCACCTAGCCCAATGGGAACCGAGAGCAAAATGCCTCCGATGGTTGAAATGATGGCCATCCAGATGCTTTCGAGGATACCGTCCAAAATCACACCACGTGAATCACTAAGGTCAGGTGGAAAGAACTTGCCAATCATCTCCATTCCACGCGGTATGCCCTCGGCAACCCGCGTCCAATTAACGTCCATTGTGTAAACAGCTAAAAAGAAGTAGGTGATGGTGCCAAGGTAGATAGAATAACGAAGCAGTGAGGATTTGATGAAGTGCGGCTTTTTCCAAGTTCTGGCATAATGTGTTGACGCCTCACTCATGCGAATTCTCCATCATCAAGCAGGGCATTCTGGTCTTCCACCTTTTCAATCGTTTTTTCCCAGTCTTCCTCGCCGTAAATCTCCGTCAGAACATCCGGTGTCAAGCCTTCCGGTGAACCGTCATAAACAATTTCTCCTTGCCTTAGTCCAACTACGCGCTCAGAAAACATTTGTGCCAAAGCCACATCATGAATATTGATGATTGCAGCTAACCCCCGCTCGGCGCAAAGCTCTCTTATCAAACGCATTATTTGACGCGATGTCTTTGGGTCGAGGCTTGCTGTTGGCTCGTCCACCAATAACAGTTCAGGATCCTGGATCAACGCGCGACAAATCCCGACCCGTTGACGTTGACCACCCGACAATTCATCGGCACGCTTGTCGACCATATGCATCAGGTCTACACGGTCCAGTAAGCGGTATGCTTCATGCACGCTTTCTTTGGGGAATTTGCGAAAAAGGCTCTGCCAGAAATTTACATATCCCAAACGGCCCGATAGAACATTTTCCATCACAGTCAGGCGTTCAACTAACGCATATTCCTGAAAAATCATGCCCATACGTCGGCGCACACGTCTGAGGTCCTTGTTTGACAAGCCTGTGATTTCGCGCTCGCCCAGATGAATTGTACCTGCTGTAGCATCAACCAAACGATTAACGCACCGTATTAGCGTGGATTTTCCAGCGCCTGATGGCCCAATTAGGGCAACCAATTGTCCGTCTGGAATTTCAAGCGTCACATTGCTCAACGCTAAGTCACCGGTCTTATAGCGTTTGGAGAGGTTTTTAAGGCTCAGCATCAAAAGCTTCCTTTAAAATAGAAAAATGAGCTGGGCGCGCCTGAAAACGGCGCGCCCAAGAGTGATGTACTATTTCTATTTGCAGTCGTAGGTCACACCATTGGCTTTATCGATCCCACGGATAACTGCCCAATCATATTTGTGCTGAATGCCAACAAAGATGTCTGCCTTCTTGAATTCTTTTTTGAAGTTTTCATCCCACTGATATGTCCAGAATGCTGTTTTGATTTTGGCAACCAGTTCTGGGTGCAAATTATGAGCGTGTCCATAACCTGTGGTTGGGAAAGTCTGCGACTTATAGATCGTTTTTACCTGATTTTCTTTGATCACTCCGCGTCGCACCATTCGCTGCAATACCGAGTTGGCAATCGCGGCGACTTCATAATCGCCGTTAGCAACGCCGAGTATTGAGTTGTCATGTTTGCCTGAAAAGGTGGGAGTAAAATCTGCTTCAGCCTTCAGCCCAAACTCTCCCTTCAGGATTGCAGACGGCGCCTTGAAACCAGAATTAGACGTTGGCGAGGTGAAGGCCATGGTCTTGCCTTTGATCTGGTCTGGAGATGTAATTGTTGAGTCGGCAGGAACAATAATCTCCATTTCATACCCATATTTACCGTCTTTGTAAGCCATCATGCCAAAGGGTACGAATCCTGCGCAACTTACGGCAATTGGGTTTGAGCCTGTATTAAACCCAGCAACGTGCAAACGGCCAGATCTCATGGCCTCTAGCTGTGCAGCATTCGACTGTACTGGAAAAAAAACAACTTTGCGCCCAGTTACATTAGACATGTGATCAACAAAACCTTGCCAAATACTTGCGTATACAGCTGGGTCTTCAACTGGGGTATATGTGAAGATGATGGTTGATGGGTCAACCCAATCTTTTGGATCTGTTGGCAAATCTGCCACTTGATCGAGATTTCTATCACAGTACGCGGCATCTAGCGTACCGCGATGGCAATCTTCTTGTGCATGAGCTAAGGTTGGGGCGGCCATCAGCATAAAAGCACCAACTGCTGTTAAAAACCCCTTCACGTAATTCGCCATATTTTCCTCCTTTAGATTTTTATTAAACAAATAAATGGTACACATCCGGGGTTTTAAGGCAATATTTTTTCAACATCGATGGAAAGCTAATCCGATAATCTCGCATCAATAAAACTATGTGGTTCGAATGTGGCGTTTAATGACGAGAGAACAGAATGCAATTTTTTTGGCTTCTCAACATGCGTTTTTTGAGTGACGATGATACTTGCTACTTATTTGAAAGGTCCTAAATGACTGTTTATCTAATTAGACATGCTCAATCAGCTTTTAATGCTGTTCACGATCCTCTCAAGCCAGATCCAATGATATTTGATGCGCCTTTAACAGAGTTTGGCAAAATCCAGGCTAAACAAGCTCGAAGCCAAGTTGAAAAACTTGATATCAAGACTGTTATTGTCTCGCCCTTCACAAGGACATTACAGACGGCAAAGTTGATTTTTGGTGATAGATTGAAGTTTCAAATTAGTGCAGATGTGCGAGAGCAACTTTGCAACAGCTGTGATGTGGGGAGTGCACCGGGTGAACTTGCCAGGAAATTTCCGCATTTGGATTTTAATCATCTTGCTGAGCGTTGGTGGTATGAAGGTGAAAAAGACCATCGTGGAATTTCTGTTGAACCTGAGGAGGTTTTGATGGAAAGAGCAAATAATTTTGCTAGTCATATAAAACGGGAAGACATTCAATCAACGGCTATTGTTTCTCATGGTAATTTCATTCGTGCGTTAACTGGAATTAAACCAAAAAATTGTGAGATAATTCAATTCGATCGTCACTAGAATGTTATGTCTGTCAAAGATCGTGAGAAAACATGCAGAACATCGAATGCCGACTAGTTCACGTCTAAGCGCTAATGGTAGGCTTTTTAGTAAAGTCTTTTCGCAAGCAACGGGCAGGAGCGCCCCTGTCACAACTTGTCACACAATCCTCGAAATACTGCCTAAAGTGCCTACAAATTGGCATTTTTTAGGATTGAATGTAGAAATAAGTATAGGGCTAAAATACTGAAATTATGAAATAAATGACAATAAAAAGCGGTAGAGCGCTTTGTTGACATCGAAAGAGTCAAAGGTTTAAGCCTCGTCACTACTACCATTTGCCAATTTTGCGTTATCAACTACTTAACATGCTTCACTGGGTGGCTCAGGTTCTTGTGTTTTGGAAATCTGGTGACAAATTTTGTCACAAGGTGTTTTACGAAAGGGCAACCGATATAGCCTCAGAAATAATCGTGCTTCAAACGGGCAAGGCTTTGAGTGGCAAAGCGCCCATGGTGCTCTATATTGGTTATTTAATGGCGAAACGCTTGTTGAGCGACGTTCGTGTATGGAAGATGAAGAATTTAACGCGCTTTTATCAAACACTGAAACAGCTATCGATGATGTTTTAGCCCCATCATCAAACCCCCATCATCATTGCTGGTCAGGCGCGATTGGGGCGGCGTCATTCACCTTGTTCAACCCGCGCAATTTGGCAAAAATTATCGCGCCGCCAAGCGCAATGCCAATCGCCATCACTCCGCCCATCACCACCGCCGTTACCGGCCCGAACAGCGCTGCCGCACTGCCAGCGCGAACATCGCCCATCTCGTTTGATGATGAAATGAAAATCCCATTCACCGCGCTAACCCGTCCGCGAAGATGGTCAGGCGTGGCAATCTGAATAAGACTAAGCCTGATATT
>ENA-OWPI01001586-OWPI01001586.1-marine-metagenome-genome-assembly--contig:-NODE-1586-length-24711-cov-11.032272_pt1 | contig 24711 bp, 17 predicted proteins | sample MGYA00238138_ERZ651775 | MGnify/ENA primary metagenome ERZ651775 (study PRJEB26906, sample SAMN06265043) | marine metagenome | isolation source: Helgoland LTER site | place: Germany:Helgoland, sampling...
CTTTGCAAATGACCATATTGACGAAAAGCTTCATCGCACACATCACATTCGTACGGTTTCTCGTTCGTGTGAATACGTATGTGGATTTGCAAGTCACAAGAATTACGAAAGCGCTTCTCGCACACATCGCATTCGTACGGTTTCTCGTTCGTGTGAATACGCACGTGGCTTTTCAAATGTTGAGATTGACGAAATCTCTTCTCGCACACATCACATTCGTACGGTTTCTCGTTCGTGTGAGTACGCATGTGTATAGCCAATTTAGATGGACTTCCAAACATCTTCTCGCAAACATCGCACTCGTGTTGCGTTCTCTTTCTTTTCGATCCTTTCCTAAAAGCAGTCTCTTCTTTTCGTATCTGTTCGTCCATTTCATCATCATCATCGTCATCATCATCATCAACAACAACAAAAACATCATCAGCCTCGTCAGGTGGTATTTGCAAACACAACACCGGTTCTTGTTCTTCTTCTTCATCATCACCCACAACCACCGTCTTTACGTTTACCGCGCGCTGCGGATGTGGATTCTTTCGTCTCGCCATTCTGTATAGTATTTCCTCTTCTTTGTCTTCTTCTTCTTCTTCGAAACGTTGAGCGCGCTTTTGTGAGTAAAGAAATGACAACTTCTTTTCCCCCAAACTTTTGCCTTTCGAAGAGAGAAAAGTTCGTTACAATATACTCCTCTCTCTCGCGAACAACCACATATACTCCTTTGTTCCCACCACGAACCGCACAAAACAACACTTCTCAGAGCACGCAGCCTTTTTCGAAAAACAGCACAATGTCTTGCTTCTCATCAAACGCAGAAGAACGGAAAAAGAAATGGATGACTTTTATGGAAACGAATCGATTGTTCTTTGGAAGCGGCAACGACGACGAGAACGAGAACGAGAACAAGTCGTGTCTGATCGTGGTCGACGTGCAAAACGATTTCCTCTCACCAACTGGCGCCTTGTCCGTCCCGAATTCGGAAGAAATCATCGAGGATGTGAACGCGTTAGTCGATGTATTCTCCGAGAGAAACGAGCTGGTGATTTTTACCCAAGACTGGCACTGCCCAGAGCACTCCTCGTTCGCGAGCGCGGAAAAGAATAAGAAACCGTTCGACGAGGTGGTGAAGTGTTACAAAAAAAACGAAGGAGGAGAAGTAAAAGTGGTGCAGACGTTATGGCCGGACCATTGCGTGCAAGGGACGAAAGGCGCGGAGTTTCACGAGAGAATTCGAGTCCCCACTTCGGCGAAAGTTATTCGGAAAGGGTTCCGTAAACGGGTGGATTCGTACTCGGCGTTTCTGGAAAACGATAAAGAAACGGAAACTGGGTTGAGCGAGTTTATTCGCGGCGTGAATAAAGGATTGGAGTTATCATCATTAACATCATCATCGAAGAGTGATGATAACGCCGCGAAAAGTCCAAAAATCACGCACTGCGTGATCGTCGGCGTCGCTTTCGATTATTGCGTCCGTTTCACCGCCGAGGACGCTTTCGAGCTCTTCGATCGCGTCGTCGTTTTGGAAGACGTGACTCGAGCGGTAAATCTCGGTGACTCGGTCAAAGAGGCCAGAAAAGCGATGGAACAGAAAGGCGTTCACGTGGTTAAAATCAGCGACGGGGACAACAACATATAATAGCGACATCGTACGTAGAGTAGTAGTAGTAGTAGTAGTAGTAGTAGTAGTAGTAAGAATCTCTTCAAAGAAGCAGACGCACTTTATGTAATACTCTCGCTTCGTTGTAATACTAATACTAATACTAAGAACAAGAAAACAGCGATAAAGAATGGGTGGCACGGCAAACATCCGCCGCGAGGCCAAAGCTTCGAGGGAACAAGAGCAACTCGCGAAAACGAAAGCGCAGGAGCACAAAGCGAACGAAGATGCGAAATTCATCGGCTTCGAGAACCCGACGTTAAAACGAGAGAAGAAGAGAGAAGAAGACGCGAAGAGAGAAGACGAAATCGCGCTGAGGAAAGCGGAGAACAGAAGAGTAGCGAAAATGGAGGAAGAGGAGATGAACAAACTCGGTCAGAAGAAGAGTTCGAGCAGTAAGAAGCTGACGAAATTCGAAATCGAACAGAACAAAGCGATGGATGCAAAGGCGAGATTGAAAGCGAAATTCGCGGCGAAGCGAGAAGCGGAGTCGTACGTCAACGTGGACGAAATCGAAAACACAAACAAAGCACGCTTCGACGCAGAAAATAAAGAAGCAGTAAAAGGAGGAGGAACTATCGACAGAGCGGTCAAGGAGTTGACTGGATTGGACATCGCGAAGAAAACGCAACCGGTTTCGATGAAGGCGGCGTACAAAGCGTTCGAGGAGAGAGAACTCCCCGGGATGAAAGAAGAACGGCCAGGGTTGAAGAAAAGTCAGTACGACGAGTTGTTGTCCAAAATGTGGAAGAAAGATCCGACGAATCCCGTGAACGTTAACGCTTTAAAGAACGGCAAATGATGCAGCGATAGCGGTTGATTGAGACTCGCAGAGGAGCAGAGAGAGAACTGCTCAAAACCACCACAAGTTAAGTTGTTGTTTGCACGCACACTTAAAGCGCACTTAAAGACAGTAAAATCCTCTCGTTTTCGAGCGCTCAAAGACACCCTCTTTTTCCTTCGTTTCTTCTCAATGATTGCGTCTTCTTCTTCTTCTGCCGCTGCTGCTGCTCTGTCGTCGTCGAGTCATCATCATCATCATCACACGCAGCAGCGCATTATCCAAAACTTCAAGAGAAAGACGACGACGACGACGACGAAAACAACAACAACGAGAAGACAACAAAGAGCGACGAAGACGACAACAACAAAAGCTCTGACGGGAGACCAAGGAATTTATAATCCTCCGGAGTCGAAAGAGGAGGCGTTTCAGCAGTGCGCGACCGCGATCGAACGTCTCGTAAACGCGTCCCAGAAAAAAAGCAGTTCGAATAAAAAACGAGCGATGCGAAAGCAAGTCTCGAAAAGAGGGCAATTTTTATGCGCGGAATTACCGGTGATGGACGACGGCGCTTTATCCACGTCGGAGATGGCGTTATCGCTGGTGTTTGACGAGGAAAACACGAGCGTGGTGTACGCGGACGAGGAAGCGGCGAGGAAGAGCGCAGAGAAGAATGGTAAAGTGGAAACGTTCTCGCTGGCGGAAGCGTTGGAGGTAGAGGCGGATTTCATCGCGAGCGAGAAGACCGGGGCGGTATATTTGGTCGGGTTTGGAGAAGACGAAGTTGAACAGGCGGTGAAGTTAACGAAGAAGATTAACCCGTCGCGGGCGATTGTTTTGGTGAACGCGGAGTGGATGCACGCCGGTGATGGGGGAGATATTTATAAATCCGAAATCATTGCGAGCGGGAAAGACGTGGATTCGATTTCAGAGACGGAGAAGTTTAAGAATCAATTCGCGGTGGTGTACTCGTATTTACCCTTAGCAATTGAGAATAAGGTATTCGGCCAAAACGCTGGAGGGGCTATATTCAAGTGCGTCTTAGGTGGCGCACCGAGCGGGACGCCGTGGAGAATATTAATCACGGATAAAGATGGAAAGTTTAGTCAAGTCGGCGCGATGCAACGAAGACCCGAAGGCGAGGACATTCAAAACACTTTTTATAACGCTTACGCGGCGACAAGTCAGGTGAATAAAGGCGTCGGAGCGATAAAGAGCACGTTCGATAAGTTCAAAGAGAATTTACCTAACCCGTTCGGTGGCGGCGGATAGAAGTAGAAAATAGTATAGGTCCAGTAAATTACTTCGTATTAATTCATTTTTACAAAATTGTGTTTCTCTCTATTTCTTCTTCTTCGTGCGCGCGTTTGCGCGCGTATGTGTGCGCGTATGTTATTCAGCACGTTCTTCTTGTCAACGCCGATGATTGTATTCTCTCCGCCACTGAAATTTTCATCATCAAGCAGTCTCGGCGAACTGCGTCAAATCAAACGTCAACACCTTTGAGCACGCCTCTCGTTGGTCTCTCGAAACGCCGACTAACGACTCCGCCTTGTCGTAAAAGTTATCCTTGAGCGAAATGACGATGGATTGCGTACCACCTTTGCCTAAGGATTTCGAGCGGACAAACCTAGCCATTTTTTCGACGTTGGATTTATCCAACGCCGCGTCGACTTCGTCCAAGACGAAAAATGGCGACGCGCGATAGGAGTGAATCGCAAAGAGCAACGCCAAAGCGGCGATAGTTTTCTCGCCGCCCGATAACATCTCCATCTCGCGGTATCGCTTAGATGGAGGCATGGCGGTGAAGTTCACGCCACCCAAGAACGGTTCGTCGTAATTTTCGAGCGTTAAGAACGCTTGACCTCCCGTTGGATGCGCGCTACCTTTCGTCAACTCTCGGTACGTCTCAGAGATTCTCTTCTCGACGTGCTCAAACGCGCCTCTAAAACGAGCGCCTCTCGTCTCCGCAATCTCTCGGAAGGTGATTTGACACGCGCTCAACTTTTCTCGCGCATTATCAATCTCAACCGCTTGTTGCTTTTCCTTTTCGAGAATTTGGTCGTACTGTTCGAGCGCTTTCATGTTTGGCTCGAGCTTTTCTAAAGTAGCGGCGCGTTCGTTGCACTCGTCGCGCATTTCCCCGTCGAGTCGGTCTCTTTGCGCCTGATCGATGGCTAAGCGCAACTCGGGTTTCAAGTCCGAATAGTCTACCGCGTAGTTTTCGTCCGTATCGTACTCACTTCTTGGCGCGTCCACGTCCATGGCGTCGTCGTCATTTTCTACTTCTTCGTCTTCTCCTTCTTCGTCGTCGTCATCGCCCGCAGTCTTTCTTTTTCGAGACGAACTCTTCTTCTTCTTTTTCGCACTACCAGAGCCGGCGGCGAGTTGCGCCGCTCGCGGGATTTCCAACAACTCCATGCTCGCATTCTTCAAGACGTCCAATCTCGAACCTCTCAACGCGTCCAAGTGATTATTCTTGGCGTTAATCAACCTCGAAAATCGTTCCCGTTCGTCGTTGGCTTCCGCGTTGAGCTCTTTCAGAGATTGCAATTCGCGTTCGACGCTTCTCGCGTCGTCTTTCGCGCGTTTCAATTCACCATCCAGCTCTTTCAACTGCGTCTTCATCTCCGCCGTGCTTTGATTGAGTTTTTCCAACTCCGTTTCCAAAGTTTCGATTTCCTTTTCGCACTTTTTGATATCTTTCTCGTTGCGTTTGATGGCGGAGTCGTTGTCGCGGGATTTTTCGTAATCGAGTAACTCAACGACGCGCGCGCGTTGCGACGCAAACTCTGCTTTAGCTTCCGCTTGTTTCTTTCGCCTCGTCTCTCGTTCTTCTTCGTGCTCGCGAATGTTTTTGATGCCGACACGCTTGGAAAACTCGGCGTAGATTTCGTCGGAAATGTCGTGGATTTTCGCGTCCAACTCGACAATTTTTGCCTCGAACTCTTTGATGGATTTCTCCGTCGCCTCGCGTTCGGGAATGATCGGTTTCAACGCGTCGTTAATTGAAGTCATTTCATCTTGAAACCGCTTCAATTTTGCCTCGACGTCTTTGTAATCTTCCTTCAAATTCGCCAAATCGCGTTCGTGTCGTTGCTTTTGAGAGTACACCGCGCTCTCCTCGTTTATGATTTGTTGCACCGATTTCAACTTCAACATTTCCGTTTCTAACTTTTCTTTTTCTTTACGCCACGTGTCAATATCCGCTCGCGTGAATCTGTTCGCTTTATCCGTCAATCCTTGAGAGCTCCCACCGGTAAGTTTACCTGCTTTATCGATGCTCGTGCCGTCTAAAGAGACGACTTTCAATAGCGCGCCGGCGTTCTTCTTGCTCTTGTCGTACGCAAGTTTCTTCGCCTCGGCGTGGGTGTCGCAGACGACGCAATCCCCTAACGAGTGCAACATCGCTCTGTGGTACGCGTTATCGTAGCTGACGACATCGATGACTAATTTCGCGGTGCCGCCTAATTCGCGCAAGCGTTCGTTGTTCTCGGACATCGTCTTGATGTCTTTCAACGGAATAAATTCCATCGCCGGGACGCGTTGGTCTTTCAAATACTGAATGCACTCTTTCGCGGATTCACGATCGTCTACGACTACCGCATCTGCGCTTCGACCTAGTGCCGTGATCACAGCTAACTCGTACTTTTTGTTCGACACTTTAATCAAGTCTGTGACTCTCCCGCGACATCCGGCGAAGAGCGATCTCATGGACGCGATTGCCTCCGTCGCTTTCATTTCGCGTTCGTTTTCTTTACGCAGCGCCTTCGCACTTCGTAACTTCTCAGTTAAGGCGTCGATTTGCGTTTGGTAGTGTTCCGCTTTTGCTCTCGTAGATCGTTTCTCGTCCGCTAAAATCTTAATCTTGGCGTCTTGCGCTTTGAAATCGGATTCGGCCAGTTTCACTTTTTCGCCAACCTCTTTCAATCGAGCCTTTTGCGACTTCTCGTTTTCTTTCAAGAACGATTTACGTTTCTCCAACTGCGCGATTTTACCTTCTAAACGTTCCAACGTGCCTTTGTCAACGTTCGCTCTGTTTTCCGCCGCGTCGCGTTCGCGTTTGAATTTAAACGTCTTCGAACCGGCTTCCGCGCGTTTTTGGTTAAACTCTTCGCGTTGCGCGTCGCTTAATTCTACTTTCGACCTCTTCTCGGCTTTCTTCAGCTGGTCCGCGTCGTACAATCTCTCCGCGTCGTTCACTTCCTCCAACTGCTTCTCCAACTTTGTCACGTCTTGCGATCGAGAATCTTTATCCTCCTTTGTCTTTTCCAAGTTTGTTTGCAACAACTGTAATTTCTTCTTGTTCCTTTGCAAACTTTCGTTCGATTTGACCATTTTCGGCGTCGCTTTCGAGAGCTCCTCTCTCAACTTACTCATCTTCTTCTCCGCCACCAGCGCAGATTTTGCCACCTGCGCCTTCGTCTTCTTCTTCTCCTCTAGTTCGACTTTATTTGCCTCGTTCTTTTCGTCGTGCGCGTCTCGACTTTTCACAATCTTCAACTTTTCCTCCTGCATCGTCTTGATGCCTTCGTCCAAATGAAACAACTTCATCATCGCTCGATCCGTCTTCAACTCCTTCAACTCGTTCACGAGCTTTATGTGCTTCTCTGCCTCGTCTTTTTGCTCTTTAATCTGTTTTCTTTGGCTCATCAACGTCTTTTTCTTCCCGAAGACGACCGCGTTCTCCTCCTCCGCCTCTTTCACTTTCAACTGCGCGTCGTTATACGCCTGCTTCAACTCGTCGCTTCCGCTCAATTGTTCGAACAGTTGCGTCAAATCTTTCGGCGATTTCTGCGCGACGGCTTCGATGTCGCCTTGAAAAACCAAAAAGTTTCTCGCTTTGACGAGGATACCAAACTGTTTCAACTTCTCCGCGTACTCTTCAAACGTCACCGTCTTGTTGTCGATTTTATAGTCCGAGGCGCCCGAGTTGGATATCGTGCGCGAAAACCGTACCTCGTTCTTCTCTCCTTCTTCTTCTCCTCTCTTCTGCCTCTTCTTCTTCTTCGAGTTTTCTTTATCTCCGTCTCGTTCTTCGCTCTCGTCTTCTTCTTCTTCTTCCTCTTCTTCGTCGTTGGTATTCAAAACGTACACCAAACTCACGCTCGCGTTTCTCTTCTCCTTCGAATCTTGCACGTCGTACGCGTACACCAAATCTCTCAACGTCGACCCTCTCAATTGCGCGGATTGCACGCCTAAAACGAACGAAATCGCATCCATGAGGTTTGATTTCCCGCTCCCGTTCGGGCCTATGATGGAGGTGAACTTTTTAAACGGACCGATGATTTGTTTCCCTTTGTACGACTTGAAATTCTCGAGCTCGATTCGCGACAGATGGCCAATCGGAGCGGCGTTGTTTTTCTCATCATCGTTATTCTCATTTAAACCATTACCATTTCCAGGCGTGTTCGGTGGCATCAGCGGTAAAACCATTATTGTAAGTAGTACTCTTTATATATCGTCTCTCTCTCTTTGCCCTAAGTGCTGTTGTTGTTGTTGTTGTTGTTCGTGGTGCGCTTATTCGTTTCAAAAGTGTGGTTGTTCAAAAGAGTTGAGAAAAATTCAAATTTTGGCGGGCTCAAAAAAAAATTAGTTTAGGGTTTTAAAAATGGTTTAAGAGGACAACTGGATTTTGACTCTCGAGTTCTTTCTCTCTTAATTGATTACTCTGCGCGCTGCTGTTTTGTGTCTCGAAGAAGAAGAGAAAGAAGACGAGAAATATGAAGAGAAGCAACTTTGTCGTCCCCGGTGGTGGCGGTGGTACGAGTACTACGACTAAAATGTCTTCTATAAAATGGGACAAAGAAAAAGTCTCATCGTTGACCAACAAACAACTCCAAATGGAAAAGTGCGAAGAGATGATGAAACGTTTGAGAAAGAACAACAACGCGTGTTTCACGTGCGCAGGGCCGGGATCTTTAGCCCCGCAATACGCGTGCGTGACATTTTCAACCTTCATATGCACGAGATGCGCGGGTATCTATCGCGAGTTTGGGTTTCGAGTGAAAAGCGTGAGCGCGAGCACGTTTACGCCGGAAGAGGTAAACGTGTTCGTTTGCAACGGTGGGAACGAAACGGCGAGACGAAGATATTTCGCCAAAGGTAAGTACGACGAGAATAAGTATCCGAAACCGGAAAGCAGCGAGACGAATAAGATAAAAGGGTTCGTGAAAGCAGCTTTGGTGGATAAGATTTGGATGAGTGATGGTGTTGATGAAGGTGGAAAAGGAGGGGATGATGGGTCGACGACGACGCCCGCGCCGCCGGATGCGAAACCAAAGCTGTTTAGAGAGAAATCGCCGGATTTATTCGGCGGTTTGTTTGAAGATGAAAATACTGAGAAAAAGCAACAAGAACAACACCAAGAAGAACAAAAAGGGAATAGCTCGGCGAACTGGAGCTCCTTCGCGTCGCCGCCGTCGTTTCCAACCCCTGGGAATGAGACTGTTTTTAACGCGTTGGAACAAATCAACAATCCTACGAAATCGCCGACGAAGAAAATTACCTCCTCGCTCTTCGACGCCGCGGAGCAGGTACAAACCGGTGGATCTGGTTTTAGCCAAGGGTTCGCGTTGAAACCACCGCCGAGAGTGGCAAATGCGGTGTCTTTTCAACAACAGCAGCAGCAACAACAACAACAGCAACAACAACAACAAGAAAACGGTACGACGGTGGGAGAAAGCGTGGGCGTGGGCAGCGGACGTGCAATGTTGGACGACGATTTTTGGTCCCAACCAGCGATACCAACTGCTGCAGCAGCGCCGGTGATTAGTATGCCTGCAATGCCTGGCATGCCGCAAATTTCTGGATTAGGCATTTCATCGCAGCAGCAAAGCGCGCCTCCTCCTCCTCCTCCTCCTCAGCAACCACTACCAGAAACACAACAGGCGGACCCGTTCGCTATGTTTGGCGGCATGACTGGCGTGTCGGCGCCTCCAAAACAGCCAGCTGCACAACCTCTAATGCCAGCTATGCCAACTATGCCAAACATGCCGGCGATGCCAAACATGCCAAACATGCCGGCAATGCCAAACATGCCGGCTATGCCCAGCACAATGCAAAAGACTTCTCCAAGACCTTCTCAAAATTCAGCGGCGTATAATCCGTTCGCGTAAATTAGATTTTTAGATAGCAGCACGCACGCGCAGAAAAGTGTACATATAACTTACAAATACTAATAAGCTAAAGTATAATGACTGATGATAATTATTTGCCCGCCACTGTGGGCGCTTGATTCTTCGCCTCTTCTAAACTCTTTTCGTAGTTTTCAATGCTCTTGAACAACTCGGCAAAGTTACCTTTCCCGAATCCCCCGCACCCAGCCGCTTGTTCCTTCTTCTCTTCTTTCGGATATTCGCAACCGATGCGTTGAATAATCTCGATGAATATCGTCGGTCTATCCGTGAGTGGTTTTGTAAAAATCTGAATCAGCACGCCTTGGTCGTCTTTATCTACCAACAAACCTAAGCGTTCGCACTCTTTCAAAGTTTCGTCGGACAACGCGTCGCCAACTTTGGCTTTCAAGTTTTGGTAATACTTCTCACTCGCGGGCGGTTGAAAATCAAAGCCACCAAACATGCCAGAATATTTTTTCATTTCCGTGACGGTGTGAATAATGTCGTCTGTTTTCAACGCCAAATGTTGAACGCCCGCGCCGTTGTTGGCTTCTAAATACGTCTGAATTTGCGATTTGCGTCGCGTTCCAAACGTCGGTTCGTTTACCGGAAGCAAGACAAACTCGTCGTTATTCGCTAAAACCATGGAGTTTAACCCAGAGTCGACAGTTCCAACATCCGCGGCGACAAATTCGGCAAACTCGTGGAATCCTAACATCTTTTCGATGTATTCCACGGTTTCGATCAAATCGCTCACGTTCCCGACGCAATGGTCCAAACGTTTCAAACCGTAATTCCTCTTCTCACTTTTACAGCTCTGTTCTTCTTGTTCTTGTTCGACTGCATCGTAATCTAAATACCTATACGTCTCATCGTCGTCCAAATGCGTCGTCGCATCTTCCACGAACCTCAACTCCACGTCTCCGTACAGCGCGACTTCCGCCACCGTCGCTTCGCGTCCGTCTTTCCTATTCCTCAGCGTTCTCGGCGCGCGAACACTCACGCCACCATTTTTCGTGCTCACTGCGTACGCCTCTTTGCAATCATTCACTCTCACGCACACGCGTTTCACCGCTAAGCCGTGTTTCTCGACGAACTGTTTCGCTAAAGCTTTTTCTTCCTCGATTGCTTTCGTCGTTTCATCGTCGCTCACATTTTTCTCCTCCTTCTCGCCTTCTAAGTCTCTCCCGTACCCTTTTTCCTCCGTCATCACCGGCGCGGTAAACACAAACACCAGCTCGTTACTTTTCATCGCGTACGAGTTATAAATCACATTCCCGGTCGTCGTTTGATCGCTCAGACCGATGACGTTCATCCCGAGCGCGATGGCGAATCGATTCGCGGTCGTTTTCGCGTCTTGACAGAAAAACTCAATCGAGTGGAAACGCGTGACGGGGAACAAATCCGAATGCGGATTCGCGCGTTTAAAGTTTGAGTACCCGACCAGTTTTCGTTTCTTTTGTTGATTCGGTACCGTTTTTGTCGTCGTCATCGTTGACGATGTTTTTGGTGGTGGTGCATCGTCCTCGTTCGCAGGCGCAGCGGTTTTAGGTTTCATGTTCGCTCTTTGCGAGTGGATAAAATGACGACGTCAACACAGAGAGAGGGAGAAAATGTTCTAAAAATAGCGCATATTTGGCGTGTTTAATTGTTGTTTGATTCGTTCGATACGTCACGTAAATGTATACGTGTGTATATGTAGGACTATAAAAGAGCTAATGTTGAGTGCGCTTGTGCCTTTTCAAATCACCAGATTGACGAAAAGCTTTCTCGCACACATCACATTCATACGGTTTCTCCTTCGTGTGAATACGCATGTGGTTTTTCAAATGAGCAGATTCACGAAAAGCTTTATCGCACACATCGCATTCGTACGGTTTCTCGTTCGTGTGAATACGCATGTGCGTTTTCAAATTACTAGATTGAGTAAAACGCTTCTCGCAAACATCACATTCGTACGGTTTCTCGTTCGTGTGCGTACGCATGTGATCTTTCAAATCACCAGATTGACGAAAAGCTTTCTCGCACACATCGCATTCATACGGTTTCTCTTTCGTGTGAATACGCACGTGCGTTTTCAAAGTACCAGATTCACGAAAACGCTTCTCGCACACATCGCATTCATACGGCTTCTCGTTCGTGTGAATACGCATGTGGTTTTTCAAATTACCAAGTTGACGAAAAGCTTTATCGCACACATCACATTCGTATGGATTCTCGTTCGTGTGAATACGCATGTGTATGGCCAAATTGGATGCGCTAACAAACACCTTCTCGCAAACATCGCACTCGTGTTGCGTTCTCTTTCTCTTCGTTCCTTTCCTAAAAGCAGTCTCTTCTTTCCGTATCTGTTCGTCCATCTTATCATCTTCATCATCTTCTTCTTCTTCTTCTTCTTCATCATCGTCATCATCATCGTCATCATCATCAACAACAACAAAAACATCATCATCATCCTCGTCAGGTGGTATTTGCAAACACAACACCAACGGTTGTTCTTCTTCTTCTTCTTCTTCTTCTTCATCATCATCACCCACAACCACCGTCTTTACGTTTACCGCGCGCTGCGGATGTGGATTCTTTCGCCGGCTCATTCTTCTTCTTGTTCTTCTTGTAGTATCGCAAACCACGCGCGCAGCAGAAAACTATTCGCGAGAGGGAATGCAGTGAAGTGATTTCGTTTCGATTTCCACACACAACTGCCCCCTAACAAACCTTCGAATTTTACCTAATACTACTAACAACTCAAACCTTCTTCGTGCGTTTAGTTGCGAAAAAGGAGGAAAAGACGAGAGAGAGAGAGAGAGAGAGAGATGAGAACGACGACGACCAAAAAGAAGAATGACGATGATGCGATGAGAACACATAACGAAGAACTGAAAGCGAACGTGGCAAAGATGGATGCGTTCTTGGACGCGATGGAAAAAGCGATTGCGAATGCGAACGAGGAGGACGAGGACGCAGACGACAAGAAGCGCATCACTTCTCCTTCCTCTGCTTCGAGCAAAATGGTGTCTTTGCAAAAAGCGGAAAAGTTACTGGAACGCACGAGACTCGGCTTGCTCGCGTTCGCGGTTTTACTCAAAACCAACGGCGTCAATTCGGACGAACACGAAGGTTTACGACTTGAGAGGAAACGGGTCGAGGCGTATTCCAGGAAAATAGAGGAGACGAAGAAACGAATAACGAAGAAGAACGAAGAAGAAGAAGAAGAAGAAGAAATAGGAGAGATTAAAGAGGAGAGTAGAAAGAATAATACTCGTCATCGCGAAGACGGGGAGATCCCGCGCGCGAACGGTCGCGTGGCGTCTCGCTTTGTCTTCAACGCGCTCGGCGGATCGAAAACGGCGGAGAAGAACCGGTTGAAGCAAGAAGCGCAGGCAAAGTTAAGACGGAGCATAGAAGAGGACGTGAAGAGTAAGTTCGAGGAGAGAGTGAACGAGAGGTATAGAGAAAAGGACAAAAGCAGAGGGACGGGTGAGAAGCAAAAGACGAAGAAAAAGAAGACAAACGACCACGCCGAGCCGGAAATCGAAGACGGCGAGTACAGCGACTGATGATGACTATTCAAAACTAAAGCGCACAAACACAAAATTCATCACTTATACAAAGGTGCTTCAACTGGCGGCGGTCCGATGATTAAATACAGCGCCAATAACCCGACCGTCACCCCTAACATCGCTTTCGTAAACTCCGCGCTCGTCACCGCGTTCAAAGCTCTTTGCTCGTCCTCTCGTATTTGATTTTTCGCGGCGTTGTTTTCTTTGCCTCCGGTAAAGAGTCCTCCTCCTTGTTTCATGTCCACGAAATCGTTCGGGTCGGTGATGTTCATCTCTCTCGCGAAAGACTTGAGTTTGGCTTTCAAATTTTCGTCGTCGTTTTTGTTGCTGTTGTTTTCGTTGTCGTTGTTGTTGGAGGAGGAGGCGTGCGTTCGATGAAGCGTCGTCGTCCTCGATGATGATGATGATGATGATGATGACGATGGAAAATGTCGTCGATGATGATGATGATGATGATGATGATGTGATGACGACGACGGCAAAGCAGAGCTCGTCCAAAATCTCAAAGAAGAAGAAGAAGAAGAGGACAACATTATTATTCTTAGCTATATATCAGAGAGTAGTATCACTGCGACGCGATGTGTTTTTGCGTCTGTCTGTCTACCTGTCTGTCTGCAAGAGCGCTTTTATAATACGTGCGTCTCCTTGGTCATTGGTCTGGTGAAAGATTTTTTGGGGGGAGAAACTTCTTCTGCAACCACTTTTTTTGTTGCTCTTAATTGGGCAGAAAAAGAGATCACACGTTCCAACACTTTTGTGTCTCTCTCTCTCGTGTAGAACACATATACATACCTCTTTTGCTTGAAAAGAGAGACAAAGAGAGAGAGAGTGTGTGTGTGCGTGTAAACGACGACGACGACGAGAAAAAAGTATCATGAGCCCCGAGTTGTTCAAAAACAAAGGGGACGACATGGATGGGAAAATCTTGCCCTTGCATTCGCCTCGAACACCGACGACGACGAATACGAATAATAACGGGTCGTACAACAACTCGAATAAGAAAATAGCAACCTTGTGCGTGGGGTATTGTTTCAGTTCAGCGTTTTTAGCCATCGTGAACAAATGGGCGTTGATGTTGTTCCCGTTTCCATCGATATTAACGTTCCTGCAATATTCGAGCAGCGCAATCGCGGTGACTATATTAGGGCACTTTGGAGTCGTGGAACGAGTTCGATTGGATTGGCAAAAAGCGAGGCAGTTCACGCCCGCGGTGGTGCTGTTTTACGTCTCGATATTTACGAATTCGAAGCTTCTGCAACACGCGAACGTGGATACGTTCATCGTGTTTCGATCGTGCTGCCCTTTACTGGTGTTACCGTTGGAGTACTTGTTTTTGCTCAAAGGAAACAAGAGTAGTAGTAGTAGTAATAATAATAGGAATAGTAATACGAGCGACGACGGAGAGATGATGAGTACGAATAGTAGTAAGAGCGGGAATGCGAGCGTGGAAAGAGGGGAAACGACGTTAAAACCAAAACTGTCGAGTTTAGTCACCATTCGACAACTCGTATCTTTAATAGCCATCTTTCTAGGTGCGATTGGGTTTGTCCTCGTGGATAAAAAGTTCAAACTCCACAGCTACTTTTGGGGAGTCGCTTACGTCGTATCCATGACCGTCGATATGGTTCTGATCAAGAAAATAGTCACCAACGTCGATTTGAGCACGTGGGGGTTGGTGTATTACAACAACGTCTTGGCGATGTTTTTGTTTCCAATAGCGTATTTCATTTCCGGCGATTACGCGCGGTATCCAGAAATGATAGCCTCACTTTCCGACGAATCCAACTCGGCCGTATTAGCCATCTCCACCAGCTGCCTCATGGGCCTCTCCATCTCTTACTTTGGCCTCGGCGCGAGGAGATCCGTCGGCGCGACCACGTTTACCGTCTTAGGCGTCGTCAACAAAATCGGTACCGTGATCATAAATACCGTCATCTGGTCGCACCACGCCTCGCCCATGGGTCTCACGTTCCTCATGGTGTGCGTTTTCGGTGGGGTTGTCTACCAACAAGAAGCCTCGAAGACGAAGAAAAGTCAAAGACTGTTGCACAAGAAAAGACAATTTTTGCAGCACCAAGCGGGCGGGAGCGCCGCCGCCCAACAAAAGATGTAGTAAAAAGTATTAACAATAGAATAGAAGAGAGTCACTTAGTATATTCCGCGAGACTTTGCGCGATTAATTATAAAGAGAGAATGTTTTAAAGTCACGCGTAACAGAAGAACAAGAACAAGAAGTGATCGATCCAGATCATCATCCTCTCTCTCTTTTTCTTTCTTTTCGTCTTCACTTTTTCTCCTCCTCCTCCTCTTTACTCTCACACACATAAAAGCATATAATATGTTCGACGACGATCATCCTCGCGCGATACTCATAAAACAACAACAATCTCAACATCAACACCACTCTCTCGTCGATTACCAGGTCCTCAAAAAGCGTTTGAAAGAGTGCAAGCAAGCGAACGTGGATCTCGCGCGAGAGATTTCAAAGGTGGTGATCACATTTCGTTCGTCTTTGTCTCGTATTTTTTACGAAGCGTCGTTTTAATAAACTCTCGCCTCTGTTGCGCTCTCGTCGTCGTCATTGGTCGTCGTGAGAAACAACGACGCGCGGAAACGAAAGTCGACGATAAGGACGACGATGCGAGAGAGAGAGAGAGAGAAATGCGTGCTTCTATGCAACTCTTTTTACTCGCAAAAGTTCTCTCGTTCCTTTTCCGGTCTGACCTTTCTCTCTGAACAATACTAACAACGTGGACAACAGATAAGAGGCGAATCGAAAGAAGCGAGAGACTTGGCCCACCGCGCGTCGATATCGGAATCTATGATGCGAGTCGCGCATAACTGCGAACGCGCGGAGTTTGCTCGACTCAGGAGAGAAGATTCGAAGAAGATGAAACACATGCGGGAGGAGATCTTAAGGTTGAAAATCCAGCTGAACGACCACCACCATAACCACCACGCGACACAAACGACGATACAAACGACTTCGAGAACAAGAGAAAGGGAAGAGGAGGTGGAGCAGCAGCAGTTGTTGGCACCGGCGGGAGCAGCGATAACGGCGGTATCGTCGCCACCGCCGCCGAGATCGTATTTGCAATTGAAGAAGCGAGAGACTGCGGCTCCGGCGGCGAGGAAAGGAGGCGAAGGAGAGTTTGCGGATACGAAGGAGTACTTTGAGAGTTTTTCTTCGGAGGAAGAAGAAGAAGAAGAAGAAGAGAGCAGTTCCTCGTGGTCCGCTTCCGACGAAAGTGGCTCTTTTATGAGCGTCTCTAAGAGTAAGCGGCAAGTTGGATTGAAGAAGAGAGACGAGAACAAAGAAGAGAAGCAACCGCTGTTGTCTCTCGGTAAGAAGGACGAAACGACGACGGAGAAGAAGAAGACATTTTCGAAGACAAAGAAAACTACCACCACCGCGCAACCAGAAAACGAAAGCGAGCATCCGCTTCTCGTTCGCAGCCTCCTCAAAGGTAAAGAAGGAGGAAAACCACCCTTACCGCCGCCCACTTCCAAGAAGGAACAACAAAGGACTTCTAAAAAGAAGAACGAAAAAGGCGAGGTTTCGGGCGCCGACGACGAGCGAAGAAAAGGAGAACAAGAACAAGAACAACAAGAACACGACGACGAAGAACAAAAAAACCTCCTCGGCAAAAACAGCGGCCACCAAACTCTCGCCATGCGAATGGGATTCACGCGAAATGCCGCAAACGTCGACACCGAACACCGCCAAGAACAACAAAAACGAGGACGGCCGTCTCGCGACGTCGCCAAAAAAGTGGTCTCTTATAAAGAGCCCAGTTTGTTGACGAAAATGCGCCGACCGTCGTCGTAACTCCACAGAAGAAGAAGAAGAACAACAACAACTTTCGAGAGAGCGTTTATTAAAAAGATATATACCCGAGTATTTAAGAGAGGACGACTGAAAAAAGAGAGAAGACATTTTTGCTCCTCCGTCTAATGAAATGAAATATTATTGAGTACGAGTACGACGAGAAAAAAAAGCATCAACACACAAGCAAAAAAAACACAAGAAAGAGAAAAATTTTAACCGAAAAATAAGGTTTTCACCGACTAGTTCGTTCGCACAAAAAACACAGACAAAAGAACAACTACTTTTTCTCTTCTTCTGTTAATATAATAAGATGGCGTCTCTTCATCGCTCTCTGACGTCCTCGTCGATCAAAATCTGCACCTCGTCGTCTTCTTCTTTATCGAAAAGAGCGCGACAACAACAACGAGGAAGAGCGTTTGTCTCGCTCGACCAATCTTTGGTGAGTTCTTCGGATTCTTCTTCTCGCGATGATGATGAGGATTTTTTCTCGTCTCGGCGGCGGAATCGGCTCATAATAGGGAAAAAAGAGGATTTTGCTTCGAGGAGGAGGAGGATAAAGACGCGAGCGATGTCATCGTCGTCATCAAATAATAACGTTCGAAATCCGCACCGAGCGAAACCAAACGTCCAATATTCCACGGTCGAGTTGACCTCAGAGTACGTTTTAGAGAAGAACTTTCACCCGAGTTACGACCACAGAAACGACCCTTTACGAGAAAACGACAGTCGATTAAACTCGCTGGCGTTTCACCATAAAAATTTGGAGGATGTGATTGCGTTATCAGAGACGAGAGGGAAGAACATGGTGGCGCCGATGACGACGCGGGTGATTTTCCCGGATTCGTACGACGAGACGAGGGCGACGCCGTACCCGATGGTGATTTGCGTTCCGGGCGATCCGGGGTACGGCGTGGATTACGAGGACGGGTATTATCACGCTTCGACAGAAGATATCGCCAGAGAAGGGATGGTTATGGCCTTGAGAGATTTAGAGTATCACAATAAGAACGATTGCATCATCGTTGATTTGTGTTTCAACACGTACACGTGGATGAACGACAGCTGTTCGAGAAACCACGAATCGTATCTCATGAATGTCGTTTTACCGGAATTGTTAGGGTACGAGGCGACAAACGTCGGAAAGATTTCCTTGATTGGGTACGGGACGAGCGGGTATGGCGTTTTATCGTTGTTGTACAGACACCCGGACGTGTTTCACCGAGCTGTGAGCGCGGACGCGCCTATTTGGGGCGGCGCCAACGAAGGTCGAGAAGTCGTCAGGAAAGAATATTTAGAGAGCTCGACGTACTCGTCCCCGAAAGGCTCGGAGATGGAAGAGATAACACCACCCGGGGAGAAACCAAAGAGTAAACAAACGAAAGATCAAGAGGATGAAGAAGACGAAGAGGCGAAAGAGGAGAAGAAGCGACGACGAAGTTTGCGGTATTACGACGCGTTTCCAGATTGCGGCGAGTCCTTCCCGGACGAACACAAAGTGTTGTTATTAGCGCACGCGGATAAGAACATCGAAGCGTTTTCTGGAGACCCGCGAGTGGAACAGTACCCGCGGTTAGCTTTAATCCCTATGGTTGAGTACGGCAGAGAAGTCGAGTGGTTTTCCGATGCCATCTCCAACGTCACCACGCACGACGTGCTCACCGGCCACGAGGAGGAAGAAGCGTGCCACGTCGGCCCGTGGTTAGCCACCGCGTTGGATTGGTTGAGAGAAGATTTAGGAGGAGGAGGATGAAAAGTTTTTCGACGACGATAATATTAATAATGATGTTTTGTGGAATCACAACAACAACTCGTCGTTTTGCAAATATTCTTCGATTACAATGTTAAAAGTGTGTTATCTTTTCATCGTCTTCTCGTCGTCGTCGCTTTCTCTCGTCATCCTCTTTCCCACAAAGGGGAACAATATAATAAAAATTTTCATGTCTTGATACATATCATCTCTCTGTTTCTCTCTCTCTGTTCTCTTCTTTCCGTATACACGCAACCCTCTTCTTCTTCTTCTTCTTAAGTCTGTCCTTCTTTTAAATTCCTCAAAAAAAGCTTATCGTCTTCTGCTCGACGCTCTCGTCTTCGCCCCTTGCGACGCGGTGTACGCCACGTACGTCATAACCGAGTGGATAACCGTTTGCGCCTTCCACATCGGTTGCGCGTACGTCGTTGCATCCGGACCAAAACCGGCGATAACCATCAACGGTAACATCAGAGCTTGGGCAAAACATGTCATTTTCAACGCCGTCTTATCTTTCGGACCGGCGGTGAGTAACCCGTACGCGAAGCCGCAGAGGAGGCAAGCAAACATACGGAAGGCCATCTTTTTTTTTGAAAATATTTTTTTTTTAATTCAATTCACGGAAAAAAAGACAAATAAACATACCATGGCGACCGCGCCTTCGGTTTTCAAAAAGTACGGCGCGATACCTTTCGGGCCGTAGTACTTCACCCAGTTGTGGTATAAAGTCACACCTGTTGTTGTGTTTTAGATTATTACCCCATTTGAAAGAGAGAGAGAATTGATTGGAAACAATAATTCAGTTAAACGATGATGACAAAATTTGCTTTCGGGGAAAAATGATGTAATAAAAAATGGCCCGCCGCGCGCAACAACCAACTCAAAACCAAACGAAGAACAGAGAGAGCAAACGTCGTACCGTACAAGCCGTTGTACGCGGCGAGGATTTTTTGTTGAGTCGTCGGAGCCATTTTTGTTCTTGCGTATAAATATGTATTTATGTGTGTTAAAAAGTGAGGCATAAAATGTGAGTTTTTTATTCCCCCTTTTAGGCAAAAAATACGAGCACACACAAACAACAAAAAGAACAGATAGGGGTTGAGAATCCACTCACTCTCTGCGCTTAAAAAAAGAACAGACTCCAGACAGACAGACTCCCGCAAAATCTATGCGCCTAAAAGCAGCAAAAGGAAGAGCACAGAAGCTCCTAAAGTTTGGTGTGCGTGTGTGTGTGTCCCCCGGGGGTAGGGCGACCGGTTTAAGGAATACGCACACAGAGAGAGAGAGTAAAAATTTTCAAAGGCAAAAACTACTCTCTTTGTAATATTTTTGCGTTTTTTCTCGCCGCCACATGACAAAAAATCATGGCTTCCTCTCATCATCGCACTTCGACGATACAAAAGATCCTGTTCGCGGGGACGACAAAAGCGACGACAACTACCACCTCTTCTTCCTCCTTTTCTGCGCTCTTCGAACGCGCGAGACGTGCGCACGAGAAAGCGGGCCCGTTCGAGGCGCTTTTTATCCTCGGGGACGTCGTTTGGAAATCATCAGAAGAAGAAGAAGAAGAAGAAGAAGAAGAAGAAGAGATGAGTAAAAAGAAACGGACGAGAGAAAGTGTGAACGCGTTCGTGGACGTGCTGAGAAAAGATGAAATTACGATGAAGACGTTTACGATGGATTTGTTTTTACTCGAACAGTTGAAAGAGCTCGAGGGAGAAGAAAAAACAGGCGTGCGTTTGGTCGACGCGGAGGAATTCGATGGAAAAGACGAGACCACCACTCATATCGAAGGATTGAATCCGAGGGGAAGCGTGAAACGCATCGTCGTGGACGAGAAAGAAACGAACGTGTTTTTGGTGAGCAAACCAGGCGTGTATTCAACTTTAATAAAGTCGGAAAAAGATGAAGAAGGAAACGAGAATCCGTTTTCTGTGGCTATTTTACCGGGTTCGTACGATCATTTGAACGTGAAAGAGTCGCACGCCTCCGCCGGGAACGCGATGTTAGCCGAGAAGACCGCGAAGGCGAACGGGGAGTTTACCGTTCAAGACGTGGAGGTGATTCGACAAACGGTGAGGAGATTGAAGGAAAATGGGTCGACTTTGTTCGTAGTGGACGTGTTGCTCACGCAAACGTGGCCGAAAGACGTGCACATGTTGTCCAGGTATAAGGACGCGATGACGCCGATTTCGGGAGAGGAAAAGAACGCGTCCAGGGATGTTGCGGAGATTGCGAATGTGATTTGTCCCAGATATCACGTGGTGGCCTCATTGCTTTCTCCGGAGAGTGAAGGTGAACAAAACATCGATCAGTTTTTTGAACGCGAACCGTACAGAAACGTTTCTGCGAAACACGCGACTCGATTCATCTCGTTGGCGAGCGTCGGCAACTCGAAGAAACAAAAGTGGTTGCACGCGTTAGGCATTGAACCTGGAGGCACCATGAACCCAATTAAGTTGTGTCAAATGCCACCGGATTCTACGCCGTCTCCGTATGCCATGGCTGGCGTCTCCAGCTTACAACAGCGAGGAGGAGGAGGAGGGAACCAACAAAGTTTAAAGAGAGAATTGAAACCGGATTGGCGAGATAACGCCGACGCGAAGAAGAAACAGCGATTGGAAGAGAGTCAAACGAGAGCGTTAGTTGGTGATGCTGATAAGACGATTCACGTGAGAAATTTAGATTATCGCGCGGATGAAGGCGCCATCGCAGAATATTTTGGCGAGTGCGGTGAACTCGCCGACCTTCGACTCGGCCGCGACGTGGAAACCGGAAGATCCAGAGGATTTTGTAAAATCGCCTTTAAAACGAAAGAGGGCGTCGATGCGGCTTTAGAGAGAGACCAACAAAACTTTTACGGACGCGATATTCGAGTTCAGATGGACAGACAACAACAATCGAGACAGTATAACGGCGAAAACAAAAACGGCGGATACGATCCGAACAAGAGGAAACCGCCGCCACCACCGGTATCGTGTTGGTTTTGCCTCTCGAACAACAAAGATACGCACATGATCGCGTCTATTGGAAACGCATCGTTCGTTGCTATGGATAAAGGTGGGTTGAACCCAGAACACGCGCAGATTGTGCCGATTGAACACGTCGCCGCATTTTCAATGCTTCCAGACGAGACGTGCGAGGAGGTGTGGTCGTATTTACAAGGCTTCCGAAAATTCGCCGAGGCGACGGAAGACAGAGGCGTGGTTGCGTTCGAGCGACACTTGACGTTGAAAAACAAAGGTGGTAATCACATGCACTTGAACGTGGTTCCCATTCCAAGCAACAGGAAACATCTATCCAAGAAGATCTTCGAACAAGCCGCGAAACGGTGCGACTTCACCTGGGATATCATCGCGCCGGAACACGCACAAACCGGCATCGCGGCGAGAAGCGCGATGACTTCTTTACTCTCCTTCCCAGAAGCTGAATATTACGCCGTGCATTTACCAGATGGCACTATTTTAATCACCGAAGTGAAACAATACGACAAACACTGGATGCAATTCGGGAGAGAAGTCATCTCGCACTTGCTAAAAACGCCCGAAACGGCGAATTGGCAAAGCGTCGTCCAAGACGAAGATGGCGAGATTGAACGAACCAACGCGTTTAAAGAAAGCTTTAAACCGTTCGATCCGGTCATGGAAGCCGAGGAGGAGGAAGAGTGAAGATTAAAGAAGCTTAGTCAACAGCAGTAGCAGCATAATAGAACCAGTTTAGTCATAGCAGGTAATTTAGTAACAATATTAATATTAATATACACGTTTGATATCCATGAGAAAGAGCGACGAGCTTTGCGATGCGATGCGCGATAAATTCTCGTATTTACCCGGTGATGTAAAAATCCATCTCGCTGATGTCTTTATTCAACTCGTGATGTTCGCACTCCTCCCACGGAATAAACACCAAAGTATTCAAACCGCGTTGCAAATCTCTCTGTCCGTCGCTGTTCGGGTGACCCGAAGTATACGCTCCCGGCGCGACGCCTTGCCTTTCCGCGCCTAAATTCCGTCTATACAGCGCCTCGTAATCGTCCACGCTCTCCCAATTTTCCTCCGTCGGTAAAATTCGTTTCGCTTTCTCCGTAATCTCCTCCTCGTCTAAAACCTCATTCGCGTCTAAATCTTCGTCCACTAACAAAAGTTTCACGCAATCTAACCTATCCGACCCACCTTTTAAACGAGATCTTAATCGCACCCAGAAGTGCGTTGTCGTGACGTACCCGCTCTCCGGTTTCATCTTCGCCGATTGACAGTGAATCCTCTCTTCTTTTTCTTTTTCGTCCAGCTGGTACCATCCTACGTTGACCGAAGAATCCTCGTTTGCTTTCTTGCCGTCGTACATCGTTCTCTTCACCACTCTGACAGGTTCCGGCGACGTTTTCGAGTACCACTCGCCGTTTTCGAGGAAACGAAAGTACCGATAATACACCACCACCCTCGCCGGTCGATGCTCCTTCTTGGACGTCCCAATCTCCCGTCTCGCGCACGCTTTCACGTACGTATTCCTACTCACGTACAATCCATCCGTCCGTATTCGATTCCGCTCGTAAAACATCTTCTTATAATTGTTCGAATACGCTTCCGCGCATCGTTTCCTCGTCTCCTCCCCGTTCACGTCAAAAAATCGAAACGCGCGTTCGCAGTGCGACTGCCACAAACTCTTCGTCGAGTGTTGCACGATTGCGTGCCACTTCTTACACACCGTGGAAACTCTGACTAAATCCCGAGGGGAGAGTCTTTTAAAAACCTCGTATATCGCGTCCACGTGCAACATGACGAGGATTTTACTCTTGTTATGCTCATCGTCATCAACATCCTCCGCGTTCATGAAATCGCACTTTGCATCATTCGCCAAAGAAGAAGGAACCCGCACGGAAACGTTATACAAGTCTTGCCACGGTCGAGAGAAAAATGACGACGACATTGACGAATGTCTTCTTGCCTCCATCTCTCGGTATATCCTCCTCGGTTTCAAAGAACGACGGTCGTCGAGTATGATAGTACTCTGTTATCCTCTCTTTCTCTGTTCTGTTTTTTAATGCGGTCAGTGGAGACGGAAAAGAAGAAGAGGAGTAAAAAACAACGCGTTCATCTCTCTCTCTGTAGAACTTCTTCTCGTGTGTGTGTGTGTGTTGGGAGAAAAAAATGTGAGGAAATAAGAAACTCTTCTCCTTGCAAATTTAATAGTGTAAAACGCGAGAAGGCGTGAGTACGTTCGTTTGATTCGTTGAGTATGCGATATAAATGTATAAGAAAGCTATAAAAGAGAGCTAATTATGAGTGCGCTTGTGGCTTTGCAAAGTACCATATTGACGAAACTTCATCTCGCACACATCACATTCGTACGGTTTCTCGTTCGTGTGAATACGCATGTGCGTTTTCAAAGCATTAGAATGACGAAACTTCATCTCGCACACATCACACTCGTGCGGTTTCTCGTTCGTGTGAATACGCATGTGGACTTTCAAATTACCAAGTTGACGAAAAGCTTTATCGCAAACATCGCATTCATACGGTTTCTCGTTCGTGTGAATACGCATGTGGTTTGTCAAATTACCAGATGTAGTAAAACGCTTCTCGCACACATCACACTCGTATGGATTCTCGTTCGTGTGAATACGCATGTGGCTTTGCAAATTACTAGATTCACTAAAACGCTTCTCGCACACATCAAATTCGTACGGTTTCTCGTTCGTGTGAATACGCTTGTGGATTTTCAAAGCATTAGAATGACGAAACTTCATCTCGCAAACATCACACTCGTACGGTTTCTCGTTCGTGTGAATACGCATGTGGGTTTGCAAACCACCAGCTTGAGTAAAACGCTTCTTGCACACATCACACTCGTACGGTTTCTCGTTCGTGTGAATACGCTTGTGGGTTTTCAAAGCATTAGAATGACGAAACTTCATCTCGCAAACATCACACTCGTACGGTTTCTCGTTTGTGTGAATACGCATGTGGGTTTGCAAACCACCAGCTTGAGTAAAACGCTTCTTGCACACATCACACTCGTACGGTTT
>ENA-OWPI01001589-OWPI01001589.1-marine-metagenome-genome-assembly--contig:-NODE-1589-length-24696-cov-11.252041_pt1 | contig 24696 bp, 17 predicted proteins | sample MGYA00238138_ERZ651775 | MGnify/ENA primary metagenome ERZ651775 (study PRJEB26906, sample SAMN06265043) | marine metagenome | isolation source: Helgoland LTER site | place: Germany:Helgoland, sampling...
GAAAAATTATAAAAAAAAAAAGAAATATAATAGAAATAAATGCGTGTTTTAGATAAGTTTAATAAATTCATAGATAAATATGCAATAAAACAAAAAGGACAATCTTACACGCATATTAGTATTGGTAATCCTAAAGTTTCTTATAATATTCCTGATGACAAATATAAAAAGTTTATAAGTCTTTATAGTCAGGTAGTTGCTAAAGAGATACCATTACACTTTGTAGAAAAACCATTAAATCCTAGTTTATTACGAGTAGATCTTGATTTTAGATTTACACCTATTTTTCATACAAATGGTGTAGTTTCTTTGGATCGTAATAAATATTTTACAAAATCTCATATTGAAAATATTGTTTTTTCATATTTTCAAATTATTTACGATTTAATAGATGTTGCAGATGGTATTCATTGCACTGTAATGTTGAAAGAAGCACCTATGCATATTAAAGATGATACTAAAGATTTTGTAAAAGATGGCATTCATCTAATTTTTAATGATTTTATAATAGATCATAAAATCCAACATTTTATAAGAACTAAAATATTAGAAAAAGCTAACCTAATTTTTTCAGGTATTTTTGCTAATAATGATTATGATGATATTGTTGATAAAACTATAATAGATTCAAACTGTTGGCAAATGTTTAAGAGTTCTAAATTAAATCAAAAACCATATGATATTCATTATATTTATTCATATGAACATACAGATTTAATTGAAATAGAATATTCTACTACAGATAATGAAGATGATGATGATAATGAAAGCACCACAGATGAATTAGATCAAGTAAAAGCAAATGTTAAGTTATTTTCTATGCGTCAAATTGAATATGTTGAAAGACCAATTAAAGAAGCGCATCAAAAAGAAATTAATGAATATATTACGCAATTATTTCCAAATAAAGAAAAAGTGCGTAAATATGTTGATAATATGTTTTTAACTGATATTCGCAATACATTAAATAATAAAGTAGATGATGAAAAAATTGAATTGGTTAAAAACATTGTAAATATTTGTTTGAATCCAAGTAGAGCTGATGATTATACATTATGGATACAACTTGGAATGGTTTTAAGAAATATTGATATGCGTTTATTAGAATTATGGGATGATTTTTCAAAAAATAGCACAAAGTATAAATCACGAGAATGTATGAAGAAATGGAATAGTATGAAAGATGATAACTTAGGCTTAGGGACTTTGATTTATTGGGCTAAACAAGATAATCCTGAAAAATATACTGAAATTATTAATAATTCTTTGTTTAAATATACTGAACAAGCTATTGAAAGTCTTACACATTATGATGTAGCATTGTTAATTTATAAAAAATTTAATGATGAATTTAAGTTTATAGCAAGAGATGTTTGGTATATGTATAGTAAAGAAGAACATCGGTATGTTACGATGATGGAAGGTATTGATCTATCTACTAAAATATCTACTGATATTGTTGAATGTATTAAATCTAGATCAAAAGAATGGACTATTCAGGCTATGAATCCTGAATTAGATCAAGATATTAGACAAAGATGGTTGAAAAAAGCTGAAAAAGCAGAAAAACTAATTAATAATTGTAGATTATCACCTTTTAAGAAGAATGTTATTAATGAATGTAAAACTTTCTTTCAAGCAAGATCTTTTGAATATGATCTAAATGAAAAAGGTAATTTAATAGGTTTTAAAAATGGTGTTTTTGATATTACAAAAGGTATTGAATTTAAGAATGATATAACTGATATTGGTTTTCGTGAAGGCAGTCCAGCTGATTGTATTCGGTTTAGCACTAATTGTAATTATAAACCTTATGATAAAAACGATCCTATTGTTGCTGAAATTAATGATTTCTTATCTAAAGTTCTACCTGATAAAAAAGTTCGGGAGTATTTAATGATACAATTTGCTTTAGCTTTAGATGGAAACTTTAGACAGGAAAGATTCTTTATTTTAGCAGGTAAGGCTGGTAGTGGTAGTAATGGTAAATCAACATTAATCAATTTAGTTGAAAAATCATTTGGCGATTATTTCTATACTATGAATGTATCGTATATTACTCAAAACCGTAGTGGGTCTAGTAATGCTACACCTGATATTTATAAATCTAAAGGCGTTCGTATGGTCGTAATGGCTGAACCAAACGAAAATGATAAATTGAATGTTGGTAAATTGAAAGAAATGACTGGTAATGATACTATGACTTGTCGTGGATTATATAAAGATCAAATGGAATTTAAACCGCAATTTTCAGTATTCTTAACTTGTAATTATGTTCCTGAAGTTAATTCTAATGATGAAGGAACTTGGCGACGTATTAGATTAATTGAATTTACTTCAAGATTCGCTGATAATCCAGATCCAAATAAACCAAATGAATATCTAATTGATCGCGATATGCCAAATAAAATTAATAAATGGAAAGAAACCTTCATTTCAATGTTATTACATATTCGTATTCATTTAGATGTAACTAATATTCACGAACCAAAAATAATTAACGATGCTACTAAAAGATTCTACGCTGAACAAGATTTGATTGCTCAATTTATTTCAGATAAAATTGAAGAAACTGATGATAATGATGATAAATTATTGATCGAACATATCTTTCCACATTATAAAAATTGGTTTAGATCAAATACTATTTCAACAAAACAACCATTATCTAGATCTCAATTACAAATACAATTAGGAAGAACTGAAATATTTACTCGTAATAAAATAGCTGAAGGTAAATGGATTAATATAAGAATTAAAGAAGTATAAAAATGATATATATCATTATTAATAAATAATGGCATCTATAATACCTTTAATGTTAAATAATCTTTCTGAAATGTTAGAAGATCGCAATGATTTTCCTATTGATACTTTAAAGAATATTACAACTGACGAATTTTATGGTAATGAACCTGTTATAGTATATTCTACAAATATTTGTGTTATTATAGCTTTAAATCAAGAATCTAAAAAAAATGTTATAGCTAAACTTAAACCTGATAAAAAAGTTAATAAAACAACAGAAGAAATTGATGTTTTTAAAGAATTTGTTTTAGAACATAATAAATATATTAATTATATTGCTGTTTTTGATGAATTAACTACTGCTGATAATAAGTTACTTGTTACTTTTGATAAAACTTTAAATAAAATTGATGGTCTATTGTCTGTATTTATGTTTTCAGATTTACATTTTAATCCTACAAGACATCATTTAGTTGATAAGCATACTAAACTTACTAAAGATGAAATTAAAGATCTTATGACACATTACAATATTAAATTTAAAACTCAATTACCTATCATATTGAAAAGTGATCCTATTTCAAAATGGTTAGGTATTCGCCCTGGTGATATTGTTAAGATTGATCGTTATAATCCTAATAGCGGTCTAACATATTATTATCGTGCGTGCGTATAAACATTATTTGTTATTTTTATTATTATGAATTACTATGATGATTTAGAAAAAGGTTATGATAAAACTATTTTAATTTCTAATTTAGTTAGGAATGCTTTAGTTGATAAACAATTATGCGAATTATCTAAAATGTTTATGCGAGATCGTATATCTATTTATATTTTACGTTTAACTGATAACAAATTTTATGTAGGTAAAACTCATAATATTTTTATTAGATATAAACAACATTTAAATGGTAATGGATCTTTTTGGACTAAAAAATATAAACCACTTTATATAGATGAATTAATTGAAGATTGCGATGATTATGATGAAGATAAAATGGTTAAAATATATATGAATAAATACGGCATAGATAATGTTAGAGGTGGAACTTATATTCAAGAAAAATTATCAAATAATGCTAAAAGGTTTATAACAAGTGAATTAAGAATGGCAAATAACCTATGTTTATGTTGTGGTGCTAATGATCATTTTGCTAAAACTTGTATTTATAAAAGTTTATATACCTATTTCATTACCAAAATTAAAAACTTATTCTTATAATAAAAATGGGGTGTGATACATTATTTGAAATTAATACACGTATATTTGACGAATTTTTTAGAAATGATAATGATTTAAGTAATTTATATGATTTTTTGGTTGTTAATAATAATGAATTTTGTATTGATAATATTACTACTGCTTTTCTTCAAAATAGCAGTTCAGGTGCACTAAATGCAAATGCTTTTTTTGAAGGTTCTCCTGCAACAGATTATAATTGTAATTTAGAATCAGGATTTGCAACTTTTAGTAATATTGTTAAAGATACCGCAAATAATGAATATAATTTAGAATTATATAGTGCAAACACTAATCATTATATACCACAATTTAGTACAACTATAATTCAATATATAACAGACGCTAAAAAACTTAAAATGAAAAAAATATTCAATATATATCAAATATATGATTATCTTGTTAATAATCCGGATACAATAGCAACAAATAATTTGTCTGGATTACCTCAGTTATATGATTATTTTGATGCCATACAAATTGATACTGCAAATACAGAATGTCCTATTTCTGGTTTAAATCATAAAAATTATATTGAAGATGAATTAAGAGGTAAATTAACACCATCAATTGTATATGTATGTAGAGGAATATATTTAGTTTTATTATATAAACATATTGCAGATGTATATTTAACTTATTATAAAATCTGTGATGATTTAACTGATCCTTCTAATAGTTGTGGCGAACTTACTAAAACTAATATTAAAACAGTTTTAAAGCAATTTAGTGCAGTAACAAACAAAATTAAAGAGTTTTCTGGTTATTACTTAAATGTAGTCTATGATAGTGGTATTCCGGCTTTAACAATATATACTGAAGGTGCAGCAGTTATAAGTTTTTTTGAATTATTAGAAACAAATAAGCATACTATTTATAATAAAACTAAACGTAAATATATTACTATTAAAAATAATATTAGTATATCAAGTGATAAAAGTAATTATCCTTTAACAGCAGCTAATATTGAAGGAACTATAGATAGTAATTTTGCCGATAATGATAAATGTGTAATTTTATCAAAAAACATTGAATATTCATCACAAGTATATAACGACTCACTAAATACTTTAAGTAAGACAAATGAAACATTTAATAAAAATAAATCAGAGTATCAAAAAAGTATTGGTAATTATAATGCTATTCAAGGTTCGTTCAATAATATTGATTATATTTATTATTTAACTATTATTATTGTGATAATATCATTAATAGCTATTGTAGCTACAAATTCAGAACAATCTAGAAAAACTAGAGTATTTATTATTTTAGTAATAGTTCTTTTAACATATGGTATGATCTTTTCCTTTATTGAAGTTGCTAAAAGATTTACTGAAAACTTTTCTACAACTACTGATATTATCAGTGAAAAAACAATAATTAATAATAATTTTGATATGTATTTAAGAATAATCTATATGGAATCGTCTAATTATGGTATGACACGTTTATATGATACATTAACAGATGCTAGTAATAAAGAAGCACAAAATGTTAGAAATAATAATAAAGTATTAGAATCTTCAACTAATCGCAATGATGCTACAACAAATGCAGAATGGCATAGATTATTCCAAAGAACTTTATTTATTCATACAACTTTCTTGTTTTTAATATTAGTTTTAACCTATTTATGGTTATCAACTATAATGCCTGATATGAATATTTATTTATTATTTATAACAATAATTGCTTCTATGATACTGATATTTTACTATTTTAGGAATCTTCATAGGGTTGTAAGAACTGAATATAAACACAGGTATTGGACAAAGATGAGTGTATAAAATTAATTTATATATTAAATATTAGAAAATACCTTACAGATTTGAGAACGGAATATTCTTATTGAAAATAAAATAGCTAATAATATTAAATTACTAGTCACAACTGATTTACAACCAGCTAAAAGTTTATAAAAGAAAATCGTGATGTTATAACTCTAGTGTTAGGTAATAATATTGAAACAACTAGTATAATATTATTTGTAATTATTTTAGCAATATATTTTTATAATATTAATTTAATAATAAGAACAAAAGCAGATAATAAATATCAGAATAATCAAATGGTTATGAAATAAATTTATAACATCATCATTATAGTTTTTTGTAAAAGAAATACTACTTGAAGGTAAATGTTTCAATTTTATTTCTATATTAGAACCGTATATTAATATTCCAGAAAAACAACAAGAACTTAGTAGTGATACTAATGGGTTAAACAAATATGTAGAACAAGATACTACAGGTAGTAGTTATATTTTTAAACTGATTTATTAAAAATATTATTTGGAACAATTACGGTAGATGAAATATTTATAGTTTATCAAGATGCTAGACAATATTGTGCAATAACGAGTAGTTTAGTAAGAAGAGTAGCTTAGCACTATTAAAATTAATATTATTTCATTATATTGTAAATCTATATTTTTTTAGTTTTATTAATATCATTTCTTGTTATTTTTTCTTTATTTTGATTCGTAATTATAGATTTACTAATATTTCTTAAACTAGAATAACTGTTTAAGATATCTGTATTATTTATAGTTTAATTTAGGGATTTTATTAGTATTATTAACCGTACTATCTAATAATTTAGTATTTAATAATGTAACTAATCCATCAAGATTATCTGGTTTTGGTGTAAGATCTGTACCTTTTTAAAAATATAATTGAAGATTGTTTCCAGTATCATCATATTTTGAACATACTTCAATAACAGAGTACTTGTAGTATAATTTAAAGTTGCTATTAATTTAGTATTTAAATTTTCATAATTTCCAAACTTTCATCAAATCCTGAAAAGCATTTAAAGTCCCTCTAACTTTTCCAGAATCTAGTTGATCCATTTATTATTTTTTAGAGTTTTTTAATTTTACTTCATAGTCATTCTATGATTCCAATATTTATTATCGTGTTTTGTTCTAGTCATTAAATTAATATTATAGAAGTAGATTGATAATATAACAATGAATAGGATTATAAATATAATACTAGTAGTTGTCAGATCTTCTAAATTTGTTTGAATTATAAAACATACAATACATATAGTAGTGAATAATATTAAAAACTTAACTAATTCTTTACTTTTAATAGCATTTATAAATTCATCGTTTAATACAACTTCTAAATTATTAACTTTTGAGTTACTAGATTTTGCAAATCCATCGTATTTATTTTTTTCTTTTTTTAAAGATTCTTTATATTCTTTATCAAAATTTGTTAATTTTAATAAATCTTTTTGTATATCAGAAGAGATTATTGCCAATGTAGTATCTTGTAATGTTTTAGCTGCAAAGTCTTCAGTAATATTAATAGTCAAATTTGTATAAATAATATAATAAAGCAATAAAAATGTTATAACCATTATAGAATATTGAGTTTTTAAAGATGCTTTATGATTATTTATATATATAATACATAAACATATTATAATTAATACTACTATAGTAACATATAAAAATATATTATTATATAAATTACTTTTTACTATATTATTTAATTCATTATTTTTTGTTTTATATTTATCAACGTTATCTTTATAAATAACATCAGAAGCTTTAATTTCTTCTTTAAACATATTTACTTGTTTTGCATCTGTATCTGTGCTAGATGACACAATACTGGTTTTTATAACATTTGGTATTTTATGTAGCTTTGTTTCTATTTTATCTAATTTTACAGCTTTATCATAATCATCTAATATTTTTTTTAATTCGGTTTTAATATTTGTTAATTGTGTATCTATCAATCCAGGTGTAAAATCAGCTGTGTCAAAATCACCTGAAAATTTATATATTTTATTTGAATCTTCAGCTAATGCTGTTGTGAAAGCTGTAGCTGTTGATAATTTTGAATGTAATTCTCGAATTTTTGTAATATGATTAGCAATATTAGCAAGTGTGGAATCTTGAAGTAATCTTGATAATATTGAATTATAAGTGAATGATCCAGAATCAAAAGAATTACTTGGATTGTAAGTTTGATTAGTATTATTGCTTTTATCAAGATATAAATAATGGTCGGTATTTTCTCCATTCTCTATATCTAAAGTTGCTTGATTTGTTAAAGCTACTGAATCTGATAAAGATGTATAATTTGCATTTCTAGCAGCTGTTCTAACATTTTCACTTGTAGAACTAGGTTTATACATAGCAATAATAGCTGCTTTTGTAGAAGAATGTAGATCAATACTAGTAAGCCCAGTAGTTACTCTATCATCGGTTGTACTACCAATAGACCATAAATATTTAGCATAATATAATGCTTTAACTGTTGGTGCACTTAAAGTAACAGTCGTTGTAAAACTACTAATAGCAGAATCCGCCGCTGCTTTTGCTGCTACATCATCTGCATATGTTGAATCAGTAAGTCCAGAAGTATCCACAGTAATAGCATTATTAACTATAATTATATCATCTATAGTTGCTGACGTATCAGCATTTTTAAAAGTTTTTATATCTGATATAATTACTTGTTGCATAACTTTTAAAGGAGTATCACAAATGACTAAAGAAATATTATGAATACTTGAATTATATTCAGCAAAATTTAAGTTTCTATTCTCTGTTGAGTCATTACCATATAAATTTAATAAACACTGAATAAGTGTTTTAATATTTATACAATCATCGCTATTTATATTTTCAATAATTTTAGTGTATTTAGATGTAGTTTTATAAAATCTTTCAAAAATATCTATTAATACATTTTCAATTAGTCTTTTAGCAGGACTAGCATCAAAACCTGTTCCAAAACCAGAAGCACCATTTAATTTACCTATTGCTGTATGAGCATCTCCACCACGTCGGAAACTATTATATTCAAAATAAGTAAGTTGTGTTGAACAATAATTTTGATTATAATCAACTAATGCCATCCAATAATAATAATATAAACAATTAACTAAAGGCTCAAACTTATCAAATTTATTGTTATTAATAAAGTGTAAAAGGTCTAACATTTTTCCTATTTTTAATGTATCTATTCTAGAAGTTATTCCTTTTTCTACAATTGTTTCATTTTCTTTTAATTTTGCAATAACTGTAGTTCTTAATTCACTGTTTTTAGCACTGAGATGTGTGTCTTTAATATATTTTAATGTTTTGTATCTTACAAAAAAATCGTAATAATCATTGTCTACTATTGTTGTATCTTCAGTTTGATAATTAATATTTTTAAATTGTTCTAAATTATATAATTTATCATTACCAGTTGTGTAATATATAAAACCATTTTCATCAGAATCTATATCAGTAGATAACTTTGCATTATTTATTTTAGTTCCACTAGCAATAGTTACTGTTCTAACAGCGTTAATTATAACAGCGTCTTTATGAGTACCATCTTGAGGTATTTTAAGAATGGCGGTTGCATCATCAACAGCGTCATATTTAGGTATTAATCCATTTGCACCTGTATTAAGTGTTACTGTATCACCACTACTGGTAAAAAACCAAACATTCGCATTATCATCAACCATACCTACTTTTGCCTCTTTAGTAGGTTTAGCATAAACGTTTTCGATAAGATACGGTTCTAAGATATTATCATTTATAATATCCAAGTACTTATTAATAGTATCATCCAAATTTAAGGAACTCATTATTTTATTTTACAATATAATTTATTTCTTAAACATTAATCTTTGTCCAGTATTATTGTTATATTCACTTCTTATAACTCTATGATTGTTTGTATTATACTATAATACTATTATAATGTTGTAAATAATCAATTAACCCATTTTGAAACTACATTTAATCCTAAAAACAATGAAGTTTATACTGAAACATAAACAACATTAGAAATAATTTTATAACAAATTTATTAGAGATATATTGACATATTAGTAGTAATTCAAGTATAAATATTTTAGGATATAATTTAGAAACTTTTGATAGTATAATAGTATATATACACCTAATATTAAAGATATGTATGATTTAATATCATTTACAGATGCAAATGAGTTTAAAAATCAGTTATTAGTTGAAACAATTAACTATTTTGTAAAACTCAGCTAGTAATAATTTATTTAAAAGATCAGTATTAGGCATTGCAAGTATAAAGGATATAATTGAATTATGGGATAGTATAACTGAAACATTTTGTGGATTTACTAGTAGGGACGATACATATTTACAGCAAATTATAAATTTACATTCAAAAATAGATCAAATGATATAAAAGAATCATTAAAAAAAGAAAAGAATAAATACGATGGATTTGCAAAATCAAGTAATTCTAAGCTTAATAGTTTAGAATTAGTATTAAACGATGAGTTTATCAATGCTATTAAAAGCAAAGAATTAGTTAAGTTTTTAATATTATTTACTGCTATTTGTATAATTAGTTATATTGTTTATACAAATACCGAAGATCCTACAACAACCAGTATAATATTTATAATATTATTTGTAATTATTTTAATGATCTATTTTTATAATATCAATCTAATGACAAGAACAAAAGCTGATAATAAATATTGGAATCATAGAATGGTTATGAAATAAAATAAAATTAAAATAATAAATGCCAATAACTAGTGGTAATGTTGAAAAGGCTTTAAATGATTTTCGTGCTTTAATGAAACCTTGTTTTATTGATTCAGCTAGTTTTGATAATACCGAATTTAATCTTGGTAGTGGAATAAAAATACCACCTGATTCAAATAACATTACAACAACAGTTAGACTAACTGCAGAGACTTCTATATGTGATTCTAATGAACCAGATAAAATTAATGCGATTACCTATACTAGTATTAAAATTAATGGTACTTCTCTAGATACAACTTATATACCTTATGCTAAATATACACTGCAAAATATAACAATAGCGGTTGGTAGTGATCTTAATGTAAGATCAACGCATAGAGAATATTTATCACATTTAATATATCATTATATTCAGCTTATAATTTTATCAGCGGTTGCTATTAAAATTACTAGTCAATCTGGAGAACTATACACATCATACAAAACATATATAACAAATTATATAACCAATGTTAGAGATATAGATACAGGACAACCAATACAAAATTACGTTAGTAATAAAAGCAAAGTTTTTAATTCAAGTAGTTCTTTTGTAGAACAAAAAACACATAATAAAAAGATCATCAATGAAATTGAAGATAATGAAAGACACTTAGATTATTTGTATCTATACATTTATTTTATTATTACCTTATTAGTAGTAATAATATTATTTTGTATATTATTTAAAAATAAAAATAATTATTTAGTAGCTGTATTAATTTTATTAATATTAATAAATGCGTATTTTTCAAAATATGTTGTATTAATTGAAGGATTTAATAATATAGATCTTGCAACTAGTAATTGTCCATATGGCGATACAATAAAATTTCATTTATGTCAAGCTTTAAATGTAGCATATGAACGTTTTAAAAGTAATGATTTACCAATTATTGAAGGTGTAGCAACTAAATTAATTGGAGAAAATAAATTATATAAAGAATTATATGCTAAAACTAAAAATCTTAACATAAATATGGAAGATAAAATAAATATAGATACATTTTCTTTTTATCGTCGTAAGGCTTATACAAATCTATTTATGCGTATAGTAATATTAGCAGTATTATTGTTAATATTATATAATATATTTGGTTATAATTATATTATTGTAATATTAGGTATAGTATTATTTTGTTTAATTTTAATGGTATATTTTTATACCTTAAAACATATTAATAGAACTAATTATAGTAGTAAGAATTGGAATCATAAATATATGTATTCTAAGTAAAATAATATTTATAAAATAATGGCAATTGATGATTTATTTACACAAATTGACGATAGCTTTTCATCGGATTTAAAAAACAATATTACATATAAACGTATACAAACTAAAGAAGTAGAAAACAAAATAAAATCAGTATATGAAAATGGTAGTAATTTAAAATTAGAATATAATGGTAGTAATTATGAACACGATATTACAGGATTAGTAAATTTATTTGAAAAATATTTAGTAGATGATCAAAATTCAACTATACCAAAATTAGATTATAGTGATAATAATGATATTGATACAAGTTATAGTAATTTATCATCAATGAATAAAACAATAAATGATAATAAAAATACTGAAAAATTAATTAGAAATGATATTACTAAAACTACCAATAATATTGATTTACAATATTATGAATCAGTAATAGTATTTATAATATTAATAATATTTATAGTTATAACAATAGTTTTTAATTTAAATAATAAAAAACAATATGTAAAATATTTAATACCAATATTGATTTTATTATTTGTTATAATACATTTATTTAATAATTTATATATTCAAATAGAACCTTTTAATTCAGGTCCAAACTTATTTGGATTTGATGAGTTTAAAGGTGAATTAGTCTCAAAGTATGATTCTAAAAAAACTACAATTCCTCCTGATGTTAATAATTATTATGATGTTTTTAAATATTTAACTGATAATGATATATATGATGTTCCCAGTGCAGATTCTACTTTAAATAGCTTAATTACTACATATGCTATATTAGATTTTATGTATAGGTTTAAAAACATTTATAAAGATCAAGGATTAGCAAACAAAGAAAGAAACAAACAGTATATCGATGAAATAAATAAAAATCTTAAAACAGAAGTAGATAAATATCAGCATATAAATGCATTAGTAAAAAGATCAGTTAAAAATACTAAAAATCATTATAATAATTTATACTTAACTACATTGTATTATAGAGATATTGTATATTTGTTAATTTATTTAACAATTATAAGTATTTTATTAAATGTAATTTTTATAGAATTTGGTTTTAATTATAGTGATAAAAGAGTTTTGGGATTATATATATTTTTATTTATATTAGGAATAGTAATATATTCTTATAGATATTTAATAAGGGTTAAAACAAACCCACGTAATAGATATTTCTAATTAACACTTTTAGCACTTTTCCATAGATTAGAGTTTTCAGGATCATATTTTTCAATATGTTTGCACTTACCCCTATACTGATAACCAGGGCAAGAACAAATAATTTCTTTAGGTGTATTTTCATTTTTCCAAATCATATAATACATTTCGTATTGTTTATTACTATCAGTCTCACTTTTAATAAAGATTTTGCGGATATCAACAGTAGATGTCATTATAATTATTTATTTAATTATGTCATCATTTTTTATTATTAAAATGTTAAATTCTTTCGCTTTTTTCATACTAGTTGAAGTGCTATTAAGATCTTTAGTTATTAAAACATCTACAGATTTTGAAACAGTAGAAACTACTTTACCATTATGTTGTTCTATTAATTTTTCAAGATCTTTATTTCTAACACCAGTAAAAGAAACCTTTTTACCTACTAATCTAGGATCTAAATAGGGTAGTGCTACAGGTGATGTATCAACGTTAACATTAATATTATAATAATATTTATTGTAAAATACTTTAAAATTATCAAAACCTGTTAAAAATTGTTCAGCATTAATTTTACCAATACCTTTAATTTTAATAAGATCATCCAATATTATATTATCAGTTAAAATATTTGTGTAATTACTTATAATAAGTTTAAGTTTTTTAGGTCCTAAGGACCTATCAAATATATTTGAACCAGCCATAATATCTTCCATACCCCCAGTATATTCTAAAGCTTCTTTAATACAATTCATAATTATTTCAATCTTTTTAACTCCAATACCTTCAATACCTTTAAGATCATTAGGATCTTTAATATCTAAAATACTTTCTAATGTTTTAAATCCTTTGTTATACAATTTAACTACAGTTCCTTCTGCTAAATTCTTAATTCCCAATGTTTTAAAGAAATGCGTTGTTCTTCCAGTTCTTTGTTCTTGTGGTGATTCTTCATCTGCTTTTTTAACAAATATTGCATCCGTATTTGTTTCATCCCATTCCCAATTACCATCAGGCATTTTAGGCTTAACTTTCTTAATAACTTCAATAATCTTAGGTATTACTTGTCCTGAACGCACTATTTTAATTTTAGCATCTTTACCTATACCATTTTCTTGTATAAACTTTGCGTTATATCCAGAAGCACATTCAATGTTAACCTGATCAATATTAACTTTATTAAAGATAACTCTAGGTTTATATCTATTGTCTTTGGATAATTTATATTCTACATCTATTACTGTTGTAATAGCAGTTTCATCTAATTCCGCATTTTTAAAAGCAAACGAAAAGTCTGGATTACCTGATTTAATATTAGAATAATGTTGTGAATTGTCGGTTATAACAATTCCATCAATTTCGTAATTTGATTCAGTTTTAAATGTATTTAATGTTAATTTAAGATCTTTAATGGTTAAAGGTTCTTTTAATAATTGATATTTAACACAATTGGTTTTAACTAATTTTAATTGTTCTTCTATTGTTATAGGTTTATCTAAAACATTGTAAATTACTAAATCAACTAAAGATAATAAAGGAATATTTGGGGTTTTAGCATTTACTAGACCTGCTACAACATTTCTAGCATTAGAACCATATTCAGTTTTCCATTTATGTTTAGGTATTATTAATTCACCTCTAACATTTTCAGTAACTATTTTAGGTAAATTAATGTGAGGTAATATATGACTTATATCGCTTCCAATTTTACCATTACCTCTAGTATATAATTTGTTTTCAGTTTTATTGTAAAATGCAGATATTCCATCAAGTTTTTCAGATATTACATAATTATTGGACTTATATTTTTTAATCCATTTTTGTAAATCTTTATCTTCTTTAATTTTAGTTTGTGATCCTAAATGATATGGAAGTTTTACACAATTATCTTTTGCTTCACAACCTATTAATTTAAAATATTTATTTTTAGGATCTAATTTCTGTAATTGTTCTCTTACGGTATCATATTCTTTATCAGTTATGATTGGATTACCTAATGTATAATGGTAATCGTATTTAGTAAGTTTATCAACTAATTTTTGAATATCAGAATGGCACAGAATTGAAAAACACCAATAAACTAGACGATTATATTGAAAGTATATTAATCGAGAAAGCTATTTGAAAAAAATGTCTTTTCTCTATCATCAAATTATTATTCTTCCTCAATTAATCTGATCCAATCATATATAACCTCTAAGCTATACCCTTCTTCTACCTCAAGTAATGAAGTTCCATTAGCCTCAGATTTGCTTCTTTTGCTTTCATCTCTTTTTTGAGTTTCACGGAATCCTTCTTCACCTCCGAAGAAGTCAACTGGCTCGTAATGTTGCCTTCCATTATACTCTACAGCGGCTGAAATTTCAGGTATCCATATATCAAATCGCTGACCCTCCAACCACTTAGGGCTTCCTTGGCCAATAACTATCAAGTGACTAAATTCTAGTTGAATTTTCTCCAAAAGGTACTGCTCTGACTGCCATTTAATTGTACTACGACTTAACCCTAAGCTCTCTCGAAAATTAGAGGTTGCCTTGGCCAGTATGGACTTTAATTCTGCTTGTATTAGACCTTCACACAATATATCTGCTCTATTGTGAGTCTTACCATACTCTATACTTCTATCGTAGTTTAACTTCCCCTTGACATAGGTATTTAATGTCGAAATTGATTTGGGTTTATAAATAAGTGTATCTGGATTTTGCCAATGAACTGAGTGTATGTATTGCTCTAAAAATCTCTTGATATCAGTGTGCTTGGAAGTGAAAGCTTCATGGAAATATGGGAGAAATGTTTCCATTTGGTCATAAGCGTGTCCATCTGGTCCAACACCAAACTGATGTAAGAGAAATCGGAGGTCAACTTTCAAATCGCCATTGAAGGCAGATGCAACAATACCAGCGGAAATATCCCAAGCTGTTGAGCCTGACTTCCCTTTTCTCCTCCAGTAGCGCACGAGTAAATCAATAGCCAAAGGATAATCTCGCTTTTGATAGTAGGGATATATTAAATCTTCAAATTCCTGAGCCCAAAGAAGCTTCATTAAAGCCTTACGATTATAAACTAGAAATAATTTATGAAGATCAAGATTTGTTAGTAATAAATAAACCAGCTGGAATAATTATGCATCCTGGTGCTGGAAATTATGATAAAACAATTGTAAATGCACTAATGTATTATGATAAAGATTCACTCTCAACTATTGGTGATGAACTTAGACCAGGCATAGTTCATAGAATAGATAAAAACACATCTGGATTAGTGGTTATTGCAAAAAATAATGAAACTCACGAACACTTGTCAAAACAATTCAGTGATCATACTATCACAAGAGTTTATCAACTTTTAATTTGGGGTAAATTAAGACCTTCTTCTGGAAGAATTGAAACTTATATTACTCGTAGTTCAAAAAATAGACAATTAATGGAAGTTAGCCAATCCAAAGGTAAGCAAGCTATAACAAATTATAAAACTATAGAAACATTCGAAAATGATAAAACACCAACTTTAAGCTTGGTAGAATGTAAATTAGAAACTGGTAGAACTCATCAAATACGTGTTCACATGACTCATATGGGAAACAGTATAGTTGGAGATGATAAGTATAAAAAAAAATATAAGAAATTAAAAAATATTGACATGGGATTAGAAAGTTTAATCTCCAAACTAAATAGACAATTTTTGCATGCTAAAACTTTAGGGTTTATTCATCCTAAAACTGATGAAGAAATGGTTTTTTCCTCAATTTTGCCACAAGAATTAAATAATTTATTAAAAACCCTTAGAAATACTAACGAATAAATCATTGAAAATTTAGTATAGTTAATTAAATAAATACAGCCATGAGTAGAACATTTAATAATAACCTGCCAGCTCTTTCTAATGAAGGAGGTCTGTCCGCATATTTAGAGCAAATTAAAAAATTCCCAATGCTTGCAGCTGAAGAAGAATACATGCTGGCTAAAAATTGGAAAACTACAGGAAATGTTAAAGCTGCAGAAAAATTAGTTACAAGCCACTTGAGATTAGTTGCTAAAATTGCAATGGGATATAAAGGATATGGTCTTCCTGTAAATGAAATGATCTCTGAAGGTAATGTGGGTCTTATGCAAGCAGTTAAAAAATTTGAACCAGAAAAAGGTTTTAGACTAGCTACTTACGCTATGTGGTGGATCAAAGCATCCATTCAAGAATACATATTAAGATCATGGAGCTTAGTTAAAATTGGAACAACTACTGCACAAAAAAAATTATTTTTTAATCTAAAAAAAATTAAAAATCAAATAGCTCCTCAAGCAGAAGGTGATTTAAGAGATGAACATGTAAGTGAAATATCTAATAAACTTGATGTAAGTAAAGAAGAAGTAATTTCAATGAATAGAAGACTTTCTGGTAAAGAATTTTCTTTAAATGCACAAGTTGGTGAAGATGGGGATGAGTGGCAAGATTGGTTAGTTGATAAAGAATTAGATCATGATCTTAAATTTGCACACCAAGAAGAAATGGAACAAAGAAAAGATTTATTAAAAAATTCAATTAAAGTTTTAAATGATAGAGAAAAAGAAATTTTATATTCAAGAAGATTAAATGATGACCCAACAACATTGGAAGATCTGAGTAAAAAATATAAAATTAGCAGAGAAAGAGTTAGACAAATAGAAAATAAAGCATTTGAAAAACTTCAAAAGCATATGCTGCTTTTAGCTAAATCAAAAAACCTATTACCTGTTAATTAAATATCAAAAGGATTTTCTACTAAAATAGTATCTTCTCTTTCTGGACTAGTGGATATACTTGAAACTTTTGCACCTATAAAATCTTCTACTGCATAAATATATTTTTTTGCATTTTCAGGTAAAGCTTCCATATTTTTAATTCCATTAGTAGAAGTTTTCCATCCCGGAAAAGTTTTATATACTGGTTTTATTTTTAACTGATCTTCAACAGCAGCAGGCAGATAATCTACTTTTTTTCCATCCAGTTCATATTCAACACACATTTTAATTTCATCTAATTCATCAAGAACGTCTAGTTTAGTAAGTGCAATACCATCTATGCCTGAAATTTTTATTGTTTGTCTAACAAGAACTCCATCGAACCAACCACACCTTCTTTTCCTACTTGTTACTGTTCCAAATTCTTTTCCACGTGTACCTAATAATTCCCCAATGTCATCTGTTAATTCAGTTGGAAAAGGACCTTCTCCAACTCTTGTTGTGTAGGCTTTTGTAATACCCAAAACATAATTAATAGAATTTGGGCCACATCCTGAGCCAGTTGCGGCACTTGAAGCTACAGTATTAGATGATGTGACATAAGGATATGTGCCATGATCTACATCAAGTAAAATTCCCTGTGCACCCTCAAATAAAATTCTTTTCTTTTGTTTTTTGAATTCATCAATTTTGAGCCAGACTGGTTGAGAAAACTGCAATATTTTTGGCGCAATTTTTAGCAAATCAGATTTTAACTGCTCTTTTTCAAAGATTTTTTTTCCCAAACCTTTTCTAATTGCATTATGATGAACAAGTACTGCTTCTAATCTTTGATCCAAATTTTTTTCAGATCTTAAATCCATTACTCTTATCGATCTTCTGCCCACTTTATCCTCATACGCTGGACCAATTCCCCTTCTTGTAGTTCCAATTTTACTTTTACCAGCTGCGTCTTCTCTTATTTCATCCATTTCTCTATGGAATGGTAAAATTAAATTTGCTGCTTCAGAAATAATAAAATTATTAATATTTACATCAACACCTTTTGATTTTATTTCTTCAATTTCCTCAAGTAAAGCCCAGGGATCAACTACAACACCATTTCCAATAATTGAAACTTTATTTTTTCTAACAATTCCAGATGGTAATAACCTTAATTTATAAGTAACTCCATCAATAACCAAAGTATGGCCAGCATTGTGTCCACCTTGAAATCTAATAACTACATCTGCTTGTTCTGATAGCCAGTCAACAATTTTTCCTTTTCCCTCATCTCCCCATTGAGATCCAACTACAACTATATTTTTCATTATCTAAATTTTTTATTTATACTCATTGAATTGAGGTGATTAATTGGACCATGACCTTTACCATAGTTTGGGTTTGTTGTTATTGCAGAACTTACATACTTAATTCCAAGCTCACAAGATTTCTTTAAAGGTTTTCCACATGACAAAAATGTAGTTATTGCACTAGATAAAGTACATCCAGTTCCATGAGTATTTCTTGTTTTATATCTTTGACTATTAAAGATTTTGATATCAGATTTATTAACAAAAATATCATGAACTAATTTAGATTTTAAGTGACCACCTTTAATAAGAACATTTTTTGACCCATACTCTATTAACTTATTAGCAGCATAAATCATGTCTTCCTTATTTCTTATAACAGTTTTAGTTAAAATTTCTGCTTCAGGAATATTAGGTGTAATTAAAGTGACCTTTTTAATCAATTTAGTTTTAAGTAAATTAATTGCTTTATCATCTATTAATTTTGCTCCACCTTTTGCAATCATTACTGGATCTAATATGATCTTTTTAATATTAATAATCTCTAGTGATTTGATAACAGATTCTATAACTTTTGTTGAATGCAACATGCCAATTTTTATAGCATCAGGCTTAATATCATTTGAAGTAAATAATATTTGATTTAAAATCTCTTTAGGGTCGAGAGCAACAATTGACTTAACCCCAGTCGTATTTTGAGATGTAACTGCTGTTATAGCAGTCATAGCATAAGATCCTAATGCTGTAACAGTTTTAATATCTGCTTGAATGCCTGCTCCACCAGATGAGTCAGATCCTGCTATAATTAATATTTTTGATTTAGGCTTCAATTTATTTAATTCTTTTTGAAATAATATTTATACAATTATTCAGAAGCTCTTTATTATTACTTTCAGCCATTACTCTAATTTTTGACTCTGTTCCAGATTTTCTTACCAATATCCTACCTTGGCCTTTGATTAGTTTTTCAGCAATCTTTATAGATTTTTTTACTTCAATGTTCTTTATTATTTCTTTATCTTTTACTGCAATGTTTTTTAATATTTGTGGTGTTTTTTGAAATTTATTAAAAAAGTCACTAGCTTTTTTCCCTTTTCTTATTGCAAATAATACTTCAAGAGCAACAAGTAAGCCGTCTCCAGTTGTTGCAAATTTCCCTAAAATAATATGTCCAGATTGTTCACCACCTAAATTGAAATTATTTTTTTTCATTTTTTCTTTTACGTATCTGTCACCTACATTTGCTCTAATAAATTTAATTTTTTCAGATTTGAAGAATTTTTCTAGGCCATAATTAGACATTAATGTTCCAACCACACCTCCTTTTAACATTTTTTTATTTTTCCATCTTGTTGCTAAGGCTGCAATTATTTGATCACCATCAATTATATTTCCTTTTTCATCACACATAATTATTCTATCAGCATCACCATCAAGAGATATACCTAGATGTGCATTATTTTTCTTTACAGCAAATTTAATTTTATTTGGATAAGTTGATCCACAATTATTATTAATATTAAGGCCATTCGGATTAATGCCAATTGATATTACTTTTGCTCCTAATGATCTTAGCAACTCAGGCCCAGCTTTGTAACCTGCCCCATTCGCACAATCAATTACAATCCGTAATCCTCTTAGATTAAATTCTTTACTAAAATTTTTTTTCAAAATTTTTAAATAATCTTTTGTACCGCTCTCTAATCTCTTTACTCTTCCTAATTTTTCTGGATTTGATAGATTTTTTTTAATATTTTTATCTATTAGATTTTCAATCTTTTTTTCAATTTTATCTGATAATTTCATGCCATCAGGACCAAATAACTTTAATCCATTATCATGATGAGGATTATGAGAGGCTGTAATCATTATTCCCATATTTGCTTTCATTAATTTTGTAAGCATAGCTAGTCCATTTGTTGGCAATGGACCTAATGTATAAACATGCATTCCAGCAGAAGTAAGTCCTGACACCAATGCTGGTTCAAGTGTATAGCCAGACAATCTAGTATCTTTAGCAATTATCGCAGTTTGTTTTCTTTTTTTTTGTGACTTAAAATATGTTCCAGAGGCCAATCCAAATTTAAAAAACATATCACCATTAATATTTTTACTATTAATTGCTCCCCTTATCCCGTCTGTGCCAAAATATTTTTTTGTCATTAGTTTTTAAATAACTTCTTAAAGACTTTTATTCCTTGCAACAATTCATTAACATCATGAATTCTTAAAATTTGAATTCCCTGTGACATCAAATAAATAGATGAAGCAACTGTTCCACCAATTCTACTTTTTGTATCATTTTTTCCAGAAATTTCTTTAATAAATCTTTTTCTTGAATTGCCAACAAGTATAGGAAAACCAAGTGAGTGGAAAATAGAAATATTACTAATTAAATTCATATTATGTTTCAAATTTTTTCCAAAACCTATACCTGGATCAATAATTATTTTACTATGTTTTATGCCAATAGATCTTAAAAACTTAATTTTTTTCTCAAAAAAATCATATATATCCAACAATTCATTTTCATATCGTGGATGATTTTGCATATTTTCAGGAATTCCTTGAGTGTGTTGAATGACAAGAGGAATTTTGTATTTTTTTAAAATATCTATAGTTTTAGCATCATAGCTCAAACCAGATACATCATTAATCATTTTAATTCCTAATTTTATACCTTTTTCCATTATTTCTGATTTTCTAGTATCGAGTGATAAAGGAATTTTTTTACTTATAGATTTTATTATTTTTTCTATTCTGCTCCATTCTAATTTTATATTTATTGCATTTGATCCAGGCCTAGTAGACTCTCCACCAACATCAATTATATTTGCTCCTGATTGAAACATTTTTAATGCATGATCAGTTCCTTTTTTTTTAGAATTAAATTTTCCTCCATCGGAAAAACTATCTGGAGTAAGATTTAATACACCCATTATATTTGGTATCTTTTGAAAATTTAAATTTGCAAAGTTTTTTTTTTTTGACTGAATATTTTTTAAATCTAAATCTATTTGTTTCCTCAATAACTTTGGCAAGTTATCTATTTCTTTGATGGAAATTTTTTTTTTTGATCGTCTTGAAATTATTTCTAAATTAGCAAATGATATTTCTTTATTATTATTTAAAGAGAGTGTTTTTTTTTTACTTACTAATAATTTTGATTCTTTGCCATAATAGAAATTACACACTCTCGTGTAATATCTTCTCATTTATTTTAATGAACTATTTTTGGTTTCAGGCCCATCGCACCTAAGGCTGAACTTTGATCGTCATTTTCTTCTGGTTTTTCAATAATTTTATCTTTTGGGTATAAATTCTTATTAATTATATTTTCAATCTCTTCTCCAGAAAGAGTCTCATAAGTTATAAGAGCTTTTGCAATTTTATGTAAATCATCAATTTTATCAGTTAATATTTTCTTTGCTTGGCCATAACCTTCATCAATTAATTTTCTTATCTCTTTATCTATCTTTTGAGAGGTTTCCTCTGAAACTGATTGCGTTTGGGTAACAGATCTTCCTAAGAATACCTCTTCTTGGTTTTCTCCATATTCTACTGGACCCATTTCTTCACTCATTCCATACTTTGTTACCATTGCTCTGGCTAGTTGAGTGGCTTGGTTGATATCTGATCCACTTCCACCACCTGCTCCTGTAGATATATCATCTTTTCCAAATATTATTTCTTCTGCAACTCTTCCACCAAAACATACTGCCATTCTAGCTTTTAAATATTTAATTGAATACCCATGCTTGTCTCTTTCTGGCAAATTCATTACCATACCAAGTGCTCTACCTCTTGGAATAATTGTAGCTTTATGTATTGGATCATAACTAGGCATATTGATAGATACCAAAGCATGTCCTCCTTCATGATATGCTGTTAATTTCTTCTCATCTTCTGTCATTACCATTGAGCGTCTTTCTGCTCCCATCATCACTTTATCTTTAGCTTCTTCAAATTCAGTTAAAGTTACAATTCTCTTATTTTTTCTTGCTGCTAATAAAGCTGCTTCATTAACTATATTTGCAAGATCAGCACCTGAAAAACCTGGGGTTCCTCTTGCTACAGTTCTTAAATTAACATCTGGTGCCATCTTAATCTTTTTAACATGCACTTTTAAAATTTTTTCTCTTCCAATTATATCAGGGTTAGACACAACAACTTGTCTATCAAATCTACCAGGTCTTAATAAAGCTGGATCAAGTACATCGGGTCTGTTAGTTGCGGCGATTATAATAACACCTTCGTTTGTATCAAAACCATCCATCTCAACTAGTAATTGGTTTAAAGTTTGTTCTCTCTCGTCGTTTCCTCCACCTAAACCTGCGCCTCTACTTCTTCCAACAGCATCAATTTCATCTATAAAAATTATACATGGTGAATTTTTTTTACCTTGTTCAAACATATCTCTCACCCTTGATGCTCCTACACCAACAAACATTTCAACAAAGTCTGAGCCTGAAATTGTAAAAAAAGGAACTCCTGCTTCTCCTGCGATTGCTCTTGCTAATAAAGTTTTTCCAGTTCCTGGAGGTCCAACTAATAAAGCTCCTCGGGGAATTTTTCCACCCAATCTACTAAATTTTTTTGGATCTTTCAAAAATTCTACAATTTCCTCAACTTCTTCTTTGGCTTCTTCTATTCCTGCAACATCATTAAATGTAACTTTTCCTTTAAGCTCATTCATCATTTTAGCTTTAGACTTTCCAAATCCCATTGCACCGCCTTTGCCACCTTGCATTTGTCTCATAAAGAAAATCCAAACAGCAATTAATAATAACATTGGAAACCATGACAAAAGTACACCAAGCAAAGATGGCATCTTATCTTCTAAAGGTGCAGCTGAAATGCTTACTCCTTTGTCTGATAATTTTTCAATTAAATTTGGATCATTAGGAGAATATGTAGAAAATGAGTTACCATTTGAAAAAACTCCTTTTATATTATTTCCTTGGATATCAACTTTTAAAACCTCTCCATTTTCTACTGAAGTTAAGAATTCAGAAAATATAATCTGATTTCCGCCTCTTACATTTGACTGAGGATTTTTAAACATGTTGTAAAGACCAATAGTCAAAAAGACTATAATTCCCCACATTGCAAGATTTTTTAAATTCATGGATATAAGATAATAATTATTGCAAGTTTAACAAGTGGCAAAATATCATAAAATATTAAAATTTTATTACTCTTTTGACAATATAACTGTTCCATTAACTTTTTTTATTACACAACCGCCTAATGTAACCTTAAATGAGGGTTTGGTACCTATTAAGTTAATAATCCTACCGATTTTTTTCCCTCTTACAGGATAATATTTTTTTCCTACAACTTTTATTATTTCAACAAATGATCTAAACACAACCTCTTCTGATTGAAAAAAAAAATCTTCCATTAGGATGGCATTTTCCTTTTTTTGTAAAATAGTTACGTTTTTTTCTAAATTTTTTTTAACATAAAATTTTATATTTTCATTTGCGATTTTTAGATTTTTTATTGTTAAATAAAATTTATCTCTATCTAGTCCCTCTAAACCTAATTGTTTTAAAAAAATTCTTATTTTTACTCTCTTAAATTTATCATCTTTATTTGACGGATCTAAAATATATGAACCAAATATAAAATTACTAAGATAAATTAAATCTTTTTTGTTAAAATTTATTAAAGGTCTAATTAGATTAATTCCATCTCTTTGTGTTTCTTTATCTAAAGAAATCAACCCATTAAGACCGCTGCCTCTTAAAATTCTTATAAAAAAATTT
>ENA-OWPI01001593-OWPI01001593.1-marine-metagenome-genome-assembly--contig:-NODE-1593-length-24674-cov-3.720047_pt1 | contig 24674 bp, 24 predicted proteins | sample MGYA00238138_ERZ651775 | MGnify/ENA primary metagenome ERZ651775 (study PRJEB26906, sample SAMN06265043) | marine metagenome | isolation source: Helgoland LTER site | place: Germany:Helgoland, sampling...
ATAGGTGTTGATATGGGATATCGCTTCGTCGACTGATTTAACGATTTTCATTGAAATAATCGGTGCTAGGTATTCTTCACTCCAGTCATCCTCTGATGCTTTTTTTATAACATTTGAAAGCATTTGTGACTTCTCACAGCCTCTTATTTCAACCTGTTTTTCATTCAAGAGCTTGATCAGTCTTGATAGTGCTTTTGAATCAAAATCTTTGTGAACTAGAAGTGTTTCTGTCGCATTACAAACTCCATATCGACGCGTTTTACCATTGAAGGCAATATCAACTCCTTTTTGAGGGTCTGCATCTTTGTCTAAATAAGTGTGACACACTCCATCAAGATGTTTGATAACCGGTACTCTAGCATTTTTACTGATATTTTTGATGAGACCTTTACCGCCTCTTGGAATGATAGCATCAACATGGTCACTAGCACTAACAAGGTGAGTGACTGCTTTACGATCTGTTACCTTGATTAGCTGAACAGCGTTTGAATCAAGCCCAGCATCCTCAAGACCTTTCTCTATGCATGAGTAAAAAGCTATATTTGAGTTAATCGCCTCTGAGCCACCCCTAAGAATGATGGCATTCCCAGATTTAATGCACAGCCCAGCAGCATCGACTGTAACGTTTGGACGAGACTCATAAATCATCCCTATAACTCCCAAAGGAACCATCATTTTTCCAATTTTGATTCCACTTGGCCTCTCCTTGAAGTCAGAAATTTGACCTATAGGGTCATTTAAAGTAGAAATTTGATGAAGCCCTTCAATCACACTATTGAGTCTTTCATCGTTAAGCATTAAGCGATCTAACAACGCATCATCAATGCCATTTTTCCTTGCAGCGTTTAAGTCTATATGATTTGCTTCTAAGATAAATTTTTTGCTCTCTTGGATTTGGTTTGCAATACTGATTAACGCATTATTTTTTTGAGAAGTGCTTGCAATTCTTAATGAATTAGAGGCAGACCTAGCCTTTTCACCTATTTGCTTGATTAATTCAGCTATTGAGTCCATTACTTTTTCCAGATATAGAGATTACTACGTTTTGCAACTCATCATAAACGTCAAGATTATCCATACCTTTAAGAGAGCGGTCAATACGACCCAGCCTTAAAAGGAGCTTTTGAAGCATTTGGTAGTTATGCGTTTTCAGAGCATTGGTTATAAGTGGTTTTCTTTTTTGCCACACTCGATGATTATTAAGAATAGAGTCAATAGTTTGATTTGTTTTTAGCTCAATAGACATAGTAATTAAATTTTTAATTTCTCTGTAAAGTGATGCTATTATTAGAATAGGCGGTGTAGAATCTTCAATCAGAGAACTAAATATTTTGTTTACCTTGTTAGTATCACCCTGAAGTGCTGAGTCAATCATCCCAAAAACAGAATATTGAGATTGCTGGTCTATTTGATGAAGATACTCCTCAAGATTGATTTTGCCATCAGGATAGGCAATCTTGAGCTTCTGAATTTCTTGCATCGTAGCTAGTAGATTTCCTTCTGTGCAGTATGCTATAGCATTTGCAACCTCAGTATTTGAAACAAGACCAAGTTGAGACATATTTCTTGTAATCCATCCTGCCAGTTGGTTGCTTTGCACTTCCCAATGCTGAATGATAATCCCCTTTTTATCCAAAGCCTTAAACCACTTACTTTTTTGCTGAGCCATCTCAAGCTTCCCAGTTGAGATGATTAAAAGAATATCCACTGGAAGAGTTTCAACAATCTCTGTCAGTGCTTTTGAGCCTTTAACTCCAAGTTTGCCTGAAGTTAGCCTGCATTCTATAATTCTTTTTTCTGAAAATAGAGATGGACTAGAAATCAAACTAATAATACTATCCCACGAGAAATTTCCATCAATATCAAACCTATTGCGCTCATTAAAGCCATTTTCTTTGGCAACATCTTTAATCATTGATAATGATTGTTCAACGAGGAGTATTTCAGCTCCAAAAGCGAAGTAAGTTGATGCAAATTGACTAGAAAGAGAGTTTTGAAGTTGTTCAGGTTTGATATTCATTCATCTAAAAATTAATTGAGTATTAAATTCAAGGCTGAATTTATGTTTGCATATCTCATTATGTCATAGTTAAAAAAAATAGTGATTAAACCTTGAAAAATGGCATCAAACCCTATATATACTAAACCAATAGGGTATATTTACCTTTCTAATTTAGGTTAAATTTAATTATATGTATAAAAATATTTTACTATGGTTGGTCTTGGGAAGTGTGCTCGCCTCACTTTTTGGGCAGTTTAATGTAACGAGTGAATCTAATGATATTAGCTATTCGCAATTTATTCAAAATGTTAAGCAGGGCAACGTTTCAAGCGTAACAATAGCCGGCAGTAACATCAGTGGTGTTACTTCACTTGGTGAAAAGTTTAAAACATACAGTCCAGGTGATCTTGGATTAATGGGCGACCTTTTGAATAATGGTGTTTCAGTCCAAGCAACCCCTCCAGCCAAAGAGAGTTTTGTTAAACAATTAATTATATCTCTAGCGCCAATCCTCCTGCTAATTGGGGTCATCATGTATACGATGCGTGGTGCCGGTGGAGCAATGGGTGGTAAAAACCCAATGTCATTTGGTAAATCGAAGGCTCGCTTAATTACCAAGGATGAATCTCATGTAACCTTTGAGGACGTTGCTGGTGTGGAAGAGGCAAAAGAAGAAGTGGGTGAGCTAGTAGACTTTCTTTCTGATCCAAGTAAATTTACTAAGGTTGGCGGAAAAATACCTAAGGGTGTTTTGATGGTGGGCCCTCCAGGAACAGGTAAAACCCTTCTTGCGAAAGCGGTTGCTGGTGAAGCAGATGTCCCATTCTTTTTCATTTCTGGTTCAGATTTTGTTGAGATGTTTGTTGGTGTTGGTGCCTCTCGCGTTAGAGACATGTTCGATCAAGCAAAGAAGAACGCGCCATGTATTATTTTTATTGATGAGATTGATGCTGTTGGTCGCCAGCGTGGTGCGGGAATGGGTGGTGGTCATGATGAGCGTGAACAAACACTCAATCAGATGCTTGTTGAAATGGATGGTTTTGAGGGATCAGAGGGCATTATTGTGGTTGCTGCTACAAACCGTCCCGATGTTCTAGATCCAGCTCTTCTAAGACCTGGAAGATTTGATAGAACAGTTACCGTCGGTCTTCCAGATATCAATGGACGTGATGCAATTCTTAAAGTTCATATGAGAAAGCTTCCTATTGCAAAGAACGTCAAGTCAATGGATATTGCTCGAGGTACACCTGGATTCTCTGGTGCAGACTTGGCTAATCTTGCAAATGAAGCAGCATTAATAGCTGCACGATTTAGCAAGAAGCTTGTTGGTATGAGGGAGTTTGAGAAGGCTAAGGACAAAATCATGATGGGTGCTGAGCGCAAGGGTATGGTGATGGACGCTTCCGAGAAGGAAATGACAGCTTATCATGAGGCCGGACACGCAATAGTTGGGCGATTAATGCCTGAGCATGATCCGGTCTATAAGGTTAGCATTATTCCAAGAGGAAGGGCTCTGGGCGTCACGATGTTTCTTCCTGAAAAAGATAGCTACAGCATTTCTAAACGTAAGCTTAACTCTCAAGTCGCTTCATTATTTGGCGGACGAATTGCTGAAGAAATAGTCTATGGAGAAGATGCGGTAACTACAGGCGCAAGTAACGATATTGAGCGTGCCACTGAAATAGCACATAAGATGGTCAAACTTTGGGGTATGTCAAGTGTCATGGGCCCTATGGCTTATGGAGAAGATGAAGGTGAGGTTTTTCTTGGTCGTCAAGTCACAAAGCATAAGCATATTTCAGATGAAACATTCACTAAAGTGGATAGTGAAATCCGAAAGATTATTGATACTAATTACTCAGCAGCGTACAAGATTATTGAAGATAACAGAGACATTCTGGATGCAATGGCTGCCGCTTTAGTTGAGTTTGAAACAATTGATACTAATCAGATCGACGACTTAATGGCTAGAGTTCCTATGAGAGAGGCAGCTGAAGTTGTTGATTCCGATGAGGTTTCATCTGAACTGGGTACTGGAGGCAAAGATTCAAAGAGCTCAAAAGCTCCATCAGATTCAAAAACTGATACTGATGGTGGTACAGAGCAGTTTGCATAAATTGCTCTAAAATGAATCTCAGCCAGCCAATCATTATGGGTGTTCTTAATGTAACACCCGATTCTTTTTCTGATGGCGGTAAATTTTTTGATTCAGATTTAGCGATTAAACAGGCTAAATCGATGGTTGAAAATGGTGCTGGTATAATTGATATCGGTGGAGAGTCTACTCGCCCTGGAGCATCAGCTGTTACTGTAAATGATGAGCTCAAAAGGGTAATACCAGTCATTGAGGCACTCACAAAAGAAATTCATGTGCCTATCTCAATAGATACTTCTAAGCCTGAGGTTATGGAGCAAGCTATTTCATGCGGTGCAAGCATCATTAATGATGTCAACGCGCTTAGGGCCCCGGGTGCTTTGGAAATGGCATCAAAACTTAAATCTGATGTCTGCCTGATGCACATGCAGGGCAATCCTAGAACAATGCAGAAAAATCCTATTTATGCTGATGTTGTTGAGGATATTAAGAGTTTTTTTAAAGAACGAATTAAGGCCTGTGAAAGTGCAGGGATAGATCTTAGCTCTATAACTTTAGATCCTGGATTTGGTTTTGGAAAGAATTTAGGACATAATATAGCTCTACTCAAGAATCTCTCAGAGTTTCATGAGTTTGGTGTATCGATTTTAGCGGGACTCTCCAGAAAATCTATGATAGGAGCATTGCTAGGTGATAAAGATGTTGACTCACGAATGATTGGGAGTGTCACAGCAGCATTGATTGCCTTAGAGAATGGAGCAAATATTATTCGTGTGCATGATGTTGCAGAAACAAATGATGCTTTAAAAGTATGGCAACAAATTAAAAATTTTAGGGAGTAGTTTTGAGTAATTTTTTTGGAACTGATGGTATTCGTGGTGAAGTTGGTAAATCTCCCATTACTGCAGATATTTTATTAAAAGTTGGATGGGCAGTTGGCTCAGTTTTAAAAGAGCAAAATGAAAATGCAAGTGTTATTATCGGCAAGGATACTAGAGTTTCGGGCTATCTTTTTGAGTCCGCTCTCGAAGCTGGTTTTTTATCAGCTGGTGTAAATGTAGGCATGCTTGGGCCTATGCCATCTCCAGCAATTGCATACCTGACTCAAGCCTTTGGTGCTACAGCAGGAGTTGTCATTAGCGCATCACACAACCCTTATCAAGATAATGGTGTAAAGTTTTTTTCGAGCAAGGGTGTTAAGCTAAGTGATGAAATTCAAGAAGCTATTGAAAAAAAGATTTCTTTGCCAATAGCTTGTGTAAATTCGGCATCAATCGGAAAAGCAAGACGCTATGAGCAGGCTGTAGGTAGGTATATTGAGTTTTGTAAATCCACGTTTGATAAGACTTATAACTTATCAAACTTAAAGATTATCATTGATTGTGCCAATGGAGCAACCTATCATATTGCAGAAGATGTGTTTACTGAGTTGGGCGCTTCTGTCTCAATGATTAATAACAATCCTGATGGCTACAACATAAACTATGAGTGCGGCGCTACTGATACAAAACACCTTCAAAGAGAAGTAATAGAACACAATGCTGATCTTGGTATTGCTTTTGATGGAGATGGAGATCGACTGATCATGGTCGATCATAAAGGTCAGCAAGTTGATGGCGATGAATTAGTTTATATCATAGCAAATGCATGGAAAGAAAGTGGTGAATTAGAATCAAATACAGTTGTGGGCACTAAAATGACTAATCTAGGTATCAGATCTGCTTTTTCAGATACAGGTATAAGTTTTATAGAGGCAGATGTAGGCGATAGACATGTGATGGACCAAATGATTGAAAACAAAGCAGTGCTTGGTGGTGAGGGATCTGGCCATATCATCTGTCTTAATAAATCAACCTCTGGTGATGGCATAATAGCCGCACTTCAAGTTTTAGAGATTATGTCTAAGTCAGGTAAAAGTCTTTTAGAGCTTAAGAGTCATTTAAAGAAATATTCACAAGTATTGATCAATGTCAGAACAGAATCAAAGATTAATCTTCAAGGTGATAAAAAATTAACACAAGCAATTGACTCAATTGAATCAAAGTTATCAAATACTGGACGCATTTTAGTTAGAGAATCAGGTACAGAACCGCTCATTAGAGTAATGGTAGAAAGTGCTGATCATGATTTTGCTGTGAAATCAGCAGAAGATTTGGCAGAGATCATTAAATCAAAGTAATTACAAAGTAATTACAATTATTAATCCCATAAGGCATCATTCGATATTATGGTATTTTCTTCATTTGAAATTGTATTTATTGCACTCATCTTTGTATGGATAGGCTTTGTTAGAACTGGGCTTGGATTTGGCGGTGCAGTTCTAGGTTTGCCACTTCTCATGCTTGTAGGCGGCTCTCCAATTGACTGGTTACCAATAATAGGCATACACCTTCTATTTTTCTCGGGTATTGCTTTGGTCAACTCATTAAAGATAGTCGATTGGAGATATTTAAAAAAATCACTTCCATGGATATTGCCCGCCAAAATAATTGGCGTTATTGGTCTAATTAGCCTTTCACCATTAATTATGACCGTAATCGTATACTCTATAACTTCTATATATGCATTGACCTGGATAATGAACATCCAGATTGCTTCAAGAGAGGGATGGATCAGCCGCATTCTTCTAATACTAGGTGGTTACATCTCAGGCACATCTCTCAATGGTGCTCCTTTATTAGTAGCGGTTTACATGCAAAATATAGAAATAAATAAATTAAGAAATACTTTGTTCGTATTATGGTTTTTATTAGTCACTATTAAGATGAGCGCATTCTTGATTGTTGATGTTCATATCAACTGGCAGTTTTCGTTAATGCTTATTCCTGTTGCAGCACTTGGGCATTATATTGGCTTAAAGGTGCACAATCGAATTATTGATAATGACAAGCAATTTAAAAGATGGATGGGAAGTGCATTGATCTTGATCTGTATGGCGGGCCTGTCAAAAGTAATTTTTCAGATATAAAATTTAAATTAGTTGCCCCATTTTGGTCAATGGTATTTCAGTTGTACTTTTAATCTCCTCAATGGCAAAATTTGATGTCACTTTGAGGAATTTAACCTTTTCAATTAAGTTTTTATAGAAAATATCATAGCTCTCAATATCACTGACAACGACTTTAAGCAGATAGTCCGTCTCTCCACTCATTCGATAGCACTCAATGACCTCTGGTATATCCTTTATGATTTCTGCAAATAGACTGATTCTTTCTTGGTTATGATTAGTAACAGTAACGGCTACCATAGCAGTTACATTAGAATGAACTCTTTTTCTATCAACTAGCGCTACTGTCTTAGTAATGTAACCATTGGCCTTTAATTGATTAATTCTTTTCCAGCAAGGGGTTGTTGATAAATGCACTTCAGCAGATAACTCCTGGATTGTCAGTTCAGCATTTTGCTGTAGAAGTTTCAATAGTTTAATGTCAATGGCATCCATAATCTTATAAAAAAAAGATGAAAAATATAATATTTTTCTTGATTTAAAAATTTATATAGTAAAAATTTCTTTATTATCACTAATAATTTGTTAATGTAGAATATTTTACTATAATTTCGAGATATTTTTAAAATTGTTTGTGGAATGTATAAATACAGCGAAAAAGACACACAGTTTTTAGTAGAACGTGTCGATCAATTTGAAAAACAACTTAATCGTCATTTGTCTGGTGAATTAGATGAGGATAAGTTTAGAAGTTTAAGGCTTAGAAATGGTCTTTACATGGAGCTTCACGCACACATGTTGAGAATTGCTATTCCCTATGGAATCTTAAGTTCCAATCAGCTTAGAGCGCTTGCAGATGTTGCAGATAATTACGATAGAGGGTTTGGGCACTTTACAACGAGACAAAATATTCAATTCAATTGGATACAGTTACCAGAAATTGCAAACTTGCTTCGTGATTTGACTGATGTCGGTCTTCATGCGATTCAAACCAGTGGCAAGGCTACTCGAAACATTACTGCGGACCCATTATCAGGCCTAACTGAAGGTGAGATAGAAGATGCAAGGCCCTACTGTGAATTGATTAGGCGTTGGTTCAATCTGCATCCAGAATTCTCATGGCTTCCTGGTAAATTTAAAATTGCAATTAATGGGGCAAGGCTCGACGAGACAGCATTAAGGATTCATGATTTAGGTTTAAGACTTGTAAAAAATACAAAAGGTGAGCTTGGTTTTAGTGTTTATGTGGGTGGAGGTTTGGGAGCTGCTGCAATGGTTGGTCCTGAAACTGCATCTTTTGTTCCAGTTGAAGATATTCTCAGTTATCTAGAATCAGCTATGAGGATTTATAATCTTAAGGGTCGACGTGATCACCAGAAAAAGCTTCGGATAAAGTTCTTGGTTCGAGAGTTGGGTGCAGCGGAATTTTCCAGGCTAGTAGATGAGGACTGGCAACAAACTAAAGATGATCCAGAGCTAAAATTAAATCTAAAAGAACTACATAATTTAAAAGAAGATTTTGCTCTTCCAATTGAGCCAATTGATCTTAAAGGTTTTAAAGATCAAGTCGATTTTAACTATAGTATCTGGAAGAAAAACAATGTTAGAGCTCACAAGGTTAATGGGTACAGTATCGTAAATATCTCGCTTACTAAACTAGGGGCAGCACCTGGAGATGCAACTTCAGAGCAAATGAGAATCCTTGCTAATCTTGCAGATCAATATAGCTCAAGTGAGATCAGAACGACCAAAAGGCAAACAATTGTTTTCCCTTTTGTGAGAAGAGATCAGGTTTTTGATTTGTGGAAATCTTTAGAAAAATATGATTTAGCTAGTCCCCATCAAGGCACTCTTGCTCAGATTGTAGCGTGCCCTGGAAGAGACTACTGCGACCTAGCGAAAGCGGTTTCTATTCCTATCGCAACAAGAGTTCAAGAGCGTTTTAATGATATGAATAAACTTCTTGATATTGGTGATTTAAATATCAATATTTCTGGTTGTGAGAACTCCTGTGCTCATCATCATATAGCTGATATAGGGTTACTGGGTATGCAAAAAAATGGAGAAGAGTACTACCAAATTACTCTTGCGGGAGAAACTCTTCATGAGACCAATATAGGTAAGAAGTTAGGGCCATCGGTAAGTAGTGAGTCAATTGTTGATGCTGTTGAAAATATTGTTAACGTTTATATAGATAATCGTAAGAATCAAGAAAGATTCACTGACGTCTTTAAGAGAATTGGAATTGAGCCTTTTAAGGAGAAGGTATATGGTTGAGATAAAAAATCCTACAAGTTTAATTAATAAAGATTATGAATCAATTGAGCTGGTGAGTTTTTCTGAGTGGATTGAGGATTCTGAGAGGTTGTCAAAACTAGGTGTTGGTCTAATTATTGAGCCTGGAGATGATATCTATTTAATTCAAAATCAGCTTGATTTAATTGAATTGATTGCTCTAGACTTTAGAGGCTTTGATGATGGAAGAGGTTACACTCAGGCTTATTTTTTAAGCAAAAGATGGCAATATAGTGGCGAGATTGTAGGCATAAATGCTCACCTTGATCAATTGCAGTTCATGATTAGATCAGGCATTACAAGCTATCAATTATTGGAATCCTACAAAGATGCTAATGAGGAAGACTATTCGAATGGCTTTAGCTTGTGCTATCAAGCTGCTGCAAACAATAATGGCCTTCAGTTGCAGTATTAATTTAAAAAATCAACTAAGTTATAAAATGAAAGAAAATAAGTCTAGGTCTTTAGGAAAATCAATATCTTGGAGAATTTTGGCTTCCTGTGATACGATTTTAATATCATACATAATTACGGGAAGTTTCACGATAGCGGCAACTATTGGCTCTATTGAGGTATTGACCAAAATGTTTCTATATTATTTTCATGAGAGGGCATGGAATAAATTTGCATTTGGAAGAGGTTGATGGCCATCCGCACTCTATTTAAAGCAAGTTATTTAAGGGTATAATATTGTCGATTTTTGAAAGAATATGTTAATAGAATTAATAATTAAAGGTAGGTATATATGTCAGTAATGACTGAGCGAGTAACTCATGTGCATCATTGGAATGATAACTTATTTAGCTTTCGTACCACAAGAGATCCTGGCTATCGATTTAAAAATGGTCATTTCACAATGATTGGACTCCCATCTGAAGAACGCCCTTTAATGCGCGCCTACAGTATCACGAGTTCCAATCATGAGCCTGAGCTTGAATTCTTTAGTATTAAAGTCCAAGATGGTGCCCTGACCTCAAAGCTTCAAAACCTTCAGGTGGGTGACGAAGTTTTAGTTGGAAAACGCTCTACAGGAACTCTAGTTCCAGATAATATGCTCCCAGGAAAAAACCTTTATTTACTAGCTACTGGAACTGGTCTTGCACCTTTCATGAGCATCATTAAAGACCCAGAAATTTATGATCAGTTTGAAAAAATTATCTTGGCTCATGGTGTTAGAGAGGTTTCTGAGCTTGCTTATTCTGATTACATTGAAAATATACTTCCAAATGATGAATATTTGGGAGAAATGGTTAGGGAGAAACTTGTCTACTATCCAACAGTCACCCGCGAACCATTTAAAAATAATGGTCGCCTAACAACACTCATGGAATGTGGTAAATTATTTCTAGATTTGAATCAACCCCATCCTACCTTGGAAGATGATCGCTTTATGATGTGTGGAAGCCCAAGCATGCTCAAGGATTTTGTCGCTATTCTAGAATCAAAAGGATTTATTGAAGCTCGAAATATCAATCCTGGGCACTTTGTTATTGAGCGAGCATTTGTTGAATCCTAAATTCAAAAAATCAATCTTAGTTCTATAGTAAAAATCATCATACGGTTAAATCATACACCTCTTAGAGTGCATTTAACTGTGAATGCCTGCCTCTATAAAAAATCATAAATATATTAAACCCCAAAAAGATTTAAGAGGCTTATAATTTCTATCGTATTTATTCTATTTAGGAGTATCCAATGCATAGCAAACTTAATTCTGTTCGTGTTCTTATGAGAGAAAACCATGTTGATTTAATTGCTCTTGGTCCTGGCACTCATATGAAATGGTTACTAGGATTCAATCCTACTCCAGATGAAAGACCTTGCATGTTATTGATAGGATTAGAAAATGACGCCTTCATTATGCCATCGGTTAATTTAGAGGATGCAATGAAGCGTTCTGATATCAAAATGTTTGGCTGGAAAGATGAAAATGGCCCTGATAAAGCTCTGGTTGAAGCACTTTCTTATACTGGTTCATCAAATGCAAAACATATTGCAATAGATGAAGCAATGCGCTCTCATTTTGCTTTAATACTTATCGATGCATTGCCAAAACCTACCTATGAGTTTACTAACTCTACAATTGGTGCGCTCAGAATGCGTAAAGATGATAATGAATACTCCAGTCTTAAAGAGAATGCGTTAATTGATGATAGGGCAATGCAGGCAGGTTTCGCTGCAATTAAAGAAGGAGTTACAGAGCTTGAAATTGGTGAGGTAATAAATAAACACTTTATTTCAGAGGGAGCAAAGCCTCAGTTTTGTATTGTAGGTTCTGGACCAAATGGTGCCTTTCCACACCACCATACAGGGGATCGAAAAATCCAAAATGGTGACGTTGTATTAATTGACATTGGCGGTAGAAAAGGAACTTTTCCAAGTGACATGACTCGTATGTCGGTTCTTGGTGAACCACCACAAGACTATCATGAGGTACACACTATTGTTGAGCGCGCTGTTCAAGCTGCAATGAGGGCAGCTAAACCTGGAGTAATGGCTAAAGAGGTTGACGCAGCAGCAAGAGGTGTTATTACTGAAGCGGGTTACGGTGACTATTTTGTGCATAGAACTGGTCACGGCCTTGGCATCGATATTCATGAGCCACCATATATTACTGCTACATCAGAAGTAGTGCTAGATGAGGGAATGGTGTTTTCAATTGAGCCAGGAATCTATCTTCAAGGTAGATTTGGTGTTAGGCTAGAGGAGATAGTGATCTTAAGGCCTGAAGGCCCTGAAATTCTTTCTGAGTTGTCTCGCGAGACAAATTTCATTAGCTAAATTAATATTTTTTTCTATTTAACCTTAATAGGGATTTAAGATTAGAAAGTTCATTTAGTTTAAAATTGCTTGCAATATGAATGAGAATTATTTAATCCTTATTGGATTGGGAAGCGAAGCAAAATCTGAGGGAAAGTCTTTGGCTGAGCAGATAGATGCAGTCTTGCCTCAAACTCAATGTACTCAGTGTGATTTTGATGGTTGTAAGCCTTATTCCGAAGCAATTTTTAATGGTGAAGCAGAAATTAACCAATGTCCACCTGGAGGTCAGGATGGTGTTGATGCACTTGCAGAACTTTTAGGTCGGCCAACTCTTCCATTAAACGAATCTCACGGTAAAACAAAGCCGAGGAGAGTAGCAGTAGTTGATGAGGAGGTCTGTATTGGCTGCACACTTTGTATAAAGGCATGTCCAGTTGATGCCTTTGTTGGATCATCAAAAGTAATGACTCAAGTAATTGCAAAAGAATGCACAGGTTGTGACTTATGTGTCCCCGTTTGTCCTGTAGATTGTATTGATATGATTGAGTCTGATCCATTTGCAAGTATTCTTCAAAATAATTCAGAGCAATTTGATAATACTCATAATCAAAAGCAGATTTTAGAAAGAGCAATTCGAGATAATTCCAGAGAGAGATATCAGTTTCATCAAGAACGGATAGAGAGAGATAAACGTGAGAGAGATGAATTATTAAAATCCAGAGCCATTGCATTAAAAGAAAAAATGGCAAAAGATAAGGCTCAAAAAGAAAAAATTGAAGCAGCAATGCTTCGTGTAAAAAACTCTAAGAAAAAATGAAACTAAGTGACTTTGATTTTGACTTACCTCAGTCACTGATTGCTCAATATCCTAGCTCCAATAGAACTGACTCACGCCTTTTGGTAAGAAATAATGAGTTAATTGATAGTCATTTCTCACAGCTTGGTTCGTTTTTAAAACCAAACGACTTGCTTATTCTCAATGATACAAGGGTTATTCCTGCCAGAGTATTTGGTAACAAAGAGTCTGGGGGTAAAGTGGAGGTTTTAGTTGAGCGATTAATCGATGAATTTAAAGCTGTGGTAATGATTAAATCGAGCAGAGCACCAAAAATAGGAAGCTTTATTATTTTAGAAAATAATACTCGGTTTAAAGTTATTGATAAAAACGAAGCGATGTATACAGTTAATTTTGAGAGCGAAAAAATTCTCAAAATCCTTGATGAAATTGGACATATTCCTTTACCACCTTATATTGAAAGAGGTGACTCAGTCGAGGACTCTAAAAGATACCAAACGGTTTATGCAAAAAATGATGGTGCTGTTGCCGCTCCCACTGCAGGACTTCACTTTGATGATTTGTTATTATCTAATCTTAAAAAACAGGGCATAGATCATGCTTTCGTCACCTTACATGTTGGAGCTGGGACTTTTCAGCCTGTAAAGGTTGATGACATAGAGACTCATAAAATGCATAGCGAGTATTATGAGATTAGTCAAACGACTGTTGACAAAATTATCCTCGCAAAAAAGAATAGAGGTCGAATAATTGCTGTTGGAACGACTGCAGTTAGAACTCTTGAGTCTGCATCTAAACTTGGAGATCTCAAAAGTCAGAAGGGCGAGACAGATATTTTTATTTATCCGGGCTTTAAGTTTCAAATTGTCGATGCAATGATTACTAACTTCCATTTACCAAAGTCCTCACTATTGATGCTAGTCTCTGCTTTTATTGGATTTGATGAAATGCACCAAACTTATGAGCATGCAATTAATCAAGGGTATCGCTTCTTTAGTTATGGCGACGCTATGTTTCTAGAAAAAAATTAGATTTCTGAATCGATTGAAAGATGTTTTGAGAGGCTAAATATAAAAAAGGCCATAACTGGAAGAATTATAAAGCTCGTTTTAATTGATGTAATTTCTGCAAGGAGGCCAAGAAACAAGGGGCCAAGCAGCATTCCACCATAGCCAAGGGTAGCTATGCTAGCGATAGCAGTGCCCTGAGAAATATTTTTATCGTTACCTGCTCGTGAAAATGCCAAAGGAATAATCACCGCTATCCCAAGTCCAATAAATCCAAAACCCAAAAGCAAGAGTAAGAAAGAGTTAGAGATTAGTAAAATGATTGAGCCAGTTAGTGCAACTAATCCGGAGTAACGTGCAGCATTAGAAGGTCCCAGCTTAAAAGATATTCTATCTCCCATAAGTCTCATTGAAAACATACAGACTGAGAAAACTGTAAATCCTAAAGCAGCACTTCCATCATTAAGTGATGCAACACTTTTTAGAAAAATAGCACTCCAGTCTGCGACAGCACCCTCGCTTAAGGAAGCAAAAAAGGTAATGATGGCTACAGGAAGAAGTGGCCCTTTTGGTATTGAAATAAATGGTGACTTGGTAACCTTTTTATTTTTTTGAGATTTAAAAGGAACAAAAGCCACACTTAAAGCTACAAAAAAAATAATGATTGAAGTAAGGCTAAAATGATTTTTATAAGCTACTTCATAATAGGCTAGCAAAGAGCCAAGCCCTGCACCAATTCCAGCGCCTAGACTCCACATTGCATGAAAAGAAGACATAACTGGCCGAGTGTATTCTCTTTCAACCTCTGCAGCCCATGCATTCATAGCAACATCATCACCACCATGGATTGCTCCAAAGAAAATAACAGCAAAAATTAGCATCTCAATTGAATTTGCAAATCCAATAAAAATTAATGTAAGCGGAATAAGAAGTATGGTCGCTCTTTTGGTTATAAAAGCTGCTCCATAACGATCAGCAGCCCTACCAAAAATTGAAAAAGCAATTACAGCAGATAGGCCAGCTATGAAGATCAATAAACCTAAGGAGCCAGGTGATAAGTCATGAAAGTCAACAATGGCTGGAATTCTGGAGGCCCATGTACCGAATACCATTCCATTAATAGCAAAAATTAATGAAACAGCAAATCTGCTATTTTTAAAAATGTTCATCCAACTTAAAATGATTGATTAAGCTCAATTATAAGGCTTCGAGTAATGCCTGACCCATTAATGCAGGGGTTGGTGAAACACTCACTCCAGCATTATTAAGAGCTTGAATTTTACTTTTTGCATCCCCAGAGCCCCCACTTATAACCGCACCTGCATGCCCCATTCTTTTTCCTTTGGGAGCAGTCAATCCTGCAATATACGAAACAACGGGCTTGCTAACATTTGATTTGATATACTCTGCAGCTTCCTCTTCAGCACTCCCTCCAATTTCACCAACCATGACTATTGAGTGAGTGTCTTCATCAGCTTCAAATAATTTCAGACAGTCAATAAAGTTCATACCTTGAACCGGATCCCCGCCAATACCAATACATGTGCTTTGACCAAGTCCTGCAAGTGTGGTTTGGTGAACAGCTTCATAGGTTAATGTTCCAGACCTAGAAACAATTCCGACAGTTCCACTTTTATGAATATTACCAGGCATAATTCCAAGTTTGCATTCGTCAGGTGTAATTAAGCCTGGGCAGTTTGGACCAATGAGTCTCGAGTTGCTATCGGCAATAATTGCTTTTACCTTAATCATATCTTGAACGGGTATCCCTTCAGTAATACATGCGATGACTGGTATCTCTGCTTCAATAGCCTCAACAATAGATGCGAAGGCAAATCTAGGAGGAACATAGATCATAGTGGCATCAGCACCCGTTTCGATCATAGCCTCTTTGACAGAGTTAAATACTGGTTTTTCTAGGTGGGTTTGACCTCCTTTGCCTGGAGTAACACCTCCAACGAAATTAGTTCCATATGCAATAGATTGTTCTGAGTGAAATGTGCCTTGTTTTCCAGTGAAGCCTTGGCAGATAACTCTTGTTTTTGAATTAATTAATACGCTCATTTAGCCATCTCCACTACTTGTTTAGCTGCTTTTGTTAAGTCAGCTTCAGTAATTATGTCAAATTTACTAGAGTTAAGTATTTCAAGCCCTTCCTTAGCATTGGTGCCTTCCAGACGCACAACAATTGGAAGTGATAAACCAACTTTTTCAATTGCCTGTAGGATGCCATTAGCGATGAGATCACAACGAACGATGCCACCAAAAATATTGACTAGTATTGCTTTAACGTTATCACCACTTTGAATAATTTCAAATGCTTTTGCCACTCTCTCGGAGGTTGTACCTCCACCAACATCAAGGAAATTCGCAGGTGAACCGCCATGGTATTCAATTAAATCCATAGTTGCCATAGCAAGTCCTGCCCCATTAACCATGCAGCCTACCGTTCCATCTAAAGAAATATAATTTAATTGATATTCACTTGCACTTCTTTCCTTTTCATCTTCCTGTGCAATATCCCTAAGGGCTAGGATTGCTTCATTTCTGTATAGTGCATTATCATCAAAATCTATTTTGCCATCAAGAGCCATTATTTGGTTATCACCTGTAATGATTAGTGGATTAATTTCAATAAGATTGGCATCATGTTCTGTAAAAATGGTAAACAAACCCATCAATGCTTGAGAAAATTGCGTATGTAGGGAATTGTCCAAACCAAGTTTGGTTGAAATCTCAGAACAATCTTCCTGAGAAATTTTGCCAAGAGGGTTAATTTTCCTCTTGATTATTTTTTCAGGTGTATCTGATGCAACCTGTTCAATATCCATGCCACCTTCAGTGGAGGCTAAAACTGTAATTCGTTCAGAGGCCCTATCAACAAGTAAGCCTAAATACAATTCTTGAGCAATATCTTGACCCGCTTCTATAATAACCTCATTGACTGGCTGACCACTAGTATCTGTTTGAGGTGTGATTAAATTTGAACCTAGTAATTTCTGACTTGCATCTACAGCATCGTGGATATTTTGACATACTATGACGCCACCACCTTTACCTCTTCCACCTGCATGAACTTGAGCTTTGACAACCCAAACTGATCCACCAAGCTTTTCACAAGCTTTTGCTGTTTGATCAGCATTTGAAACAACAATAAAGCTTGGAACTTTAATATTATTTTTCTTGAATAAGTCTTTCGCTTGATATTCATGTATGTGCATATAAATAATTTACTTCAGGTTAAAATATAAGGTCACGTATTTTATCATTCTTAAGCTGAAAGCTTAATTTTATTAGGCTATTTCTTCAAATTATAAAAAAATATCTGAACTATCTTATTAAAATATCCACATAAATAAAATTCATGTGAAAAATAAATTTTAGGATTAAAAAATTATGAATTACAGTACCAGTCAGTTTAAAAATGGTTTGAAATTAATGCTTGATGGAAACCCATGCTCAATTGTCAACAATGAAATTGTGAAGCCTGGAAAAGGTCAAGCTTTTAATAGAGTCAAGTTTAAAGATCTAATAACTGGAAAAACCCTTGAAAAAACCTTTAAATCTGGGGAGTCTCTTGAAGCTGCAGATGTAATGGAATTAGAGATGCAATATTTATATTCTGATGGAGAAAAATGGCACTTTATGGATCCTGAATCGTATGAACAGTTTGATCTGGGAAGAGAGTCAATGGGCAATGCGTTAAACTATCTAGTAGAACAAGATAAATGTATAGTGACTCTGTGGAACAATAATCCAATTTCAGTATCTCCACCTAACCATGTAACGCTTGAGGTAATTGATACTGATCCCGGCTTAAAAGGAGACACAGCTGGAACAGGTGGAAAGCCAGCCACTCTTAATACTGGAGTCGTGGTTCAGGTGCCTTTATTTGTTGCTATTGGAGATAAAGTCAAAGTTGACACAAGGACTAATGAATATACTGGGCGTGCCTAATTACCCCCAAATGTCTAGTGTCAAAGAAAAACTCTTGCAACATCAAAATCGAATAAGAACTATCAGAGATTTTTTTTATTCGCACAGCATTGTTGAAGTAATCACTCCTTCTCTTTTGATTTCTCCAACAACAGATGTTTACATTGATAGTATTGAAGTTTCAGTCAATCATGCCCTATTAAAATCCTCAAATTTTTATTTGCATACATCTCCTGAATTGGAAATGAAGCGCCTACTGGCTAAGGGTAGTGGTGATATTTTTCAAATATGCCAAGTCTTTCGGGACAACGAGCATGGAAGCATTAACTCTAATGAATTTACAATGCTGGAGTTTTACAGATTGGGTATAGACATGCACCAATTAATAGAAGAGATTCAAGAATTATTGATTGCGCTTGGCAAGAATGATATTGTTAAAAAGATTTCATATGCTCAAGCCTTCTTTGATTATGCTGAAATTGATATCTTAAATTCTAATTTTGAAGATCTAAAAAATATTTTAAAATCCCATGGTCTTAGTGCTGATTATGATTGGATTGAAGATATGCAGATGGTTCTTTTTGTTCATCTTATTGAGCCTAAAATCAAAACTTTTCCAGTATGTTTTATCTACGATTTTCCGAAGCAACAGGCAGCCCTTGCCAAGATAGATGGACTTGTAGCTCACCGTTTCGAAATGTACATAAACGGCACTGAAATTGCCAATGGATATCAGGAAATTGAAACTGCAAATGAATATCGTGATCGGTTCGAAACAGAACTTGATAAAAGAAAAAGTCTATCAAAATCGATTGGATCGATAGATGAAGTTTTTTTAGCTGACCTTAAAGATGGGCTCCCTCCTTGCTCAGGTGTTGCTATAGGGATTGAAAGACTCTTTAACTCTTTGAGTTTATAATTGCAGTTAAAACTTACTTAAATTAAAGTCTTAAAACTTTGAAAAATTTAAATACACCTTTTTGGGAACGTAAAACGTTAAAGGAAATGAGTGAACGAGAGTGGGAGTCACTCTGTGATGGCTGTGGTCGCTGCTGTCTTCATAAGTTTGAAGATGATAGCTCAGGCGATGTCTACTTTACAGATGTTGCTTGTCATTATCTTGATGAAGAAACTTGTTCTTGCCCTCACTATGAAGATAGACAAAAATATGTCCCTGACTGTTTGAGTATCAACTCAAACTGGGAAGAAAAATTTAATTGGCTCCCATCAACATGCGCATATCGGTTACTATACGAAGGAAAGAGCTTGCATGATTGGCACCCTCTTATCAGTGGTAATAAGAATAGTGTTCATCTTGCAGGTATTTCAGTCAGGGGTAGAACATATAGAGATAATGAAATCAAGGAAGATCAATTATTTGAGCATATTATTCACTGGGTGGATTAAATGAATAAGGTCGTTGCAGTAATATTTTGCTTAATTGCTTCATTTAGTGTTTCGGCACTAGAGTGGCCTCATGAAAATATTTCGACTGCTGAGTTTGCTCTAGAGGTCAAAGAAAGAACACCACTTAATATTATTGAAGAGCTCGACAATTCTTTCGGTAAAATCTATTTTTTTACAAATATCCGTAACCTTCAAGGCCAGAGGATTAAGCATCGCTGGATTTATAATAATAAAGTAATGGCAGAAGTTGAATTTGCTGTTAATGGTCCAAGATGGAGGGTTTGGTCATCAAAGAATCTGTGGCCTACTTGGCTCGGAAAGTGGACAGTAGAAGTACTTAACTCTGAAGACGAAGTGTTTTTTAAAAAAGAATTTAACTATTTAAATAAAGAATGAAAAAAGTAGTATTAGCGTATTCCGGTGGACTCGATACTAGCATTATTGCAAAGTGGCTTCAAGATACTTATAAATGTGAAGTGGTCACTTTTACAGCAGATATCGGTCAGGGTGAAGAGGTTGAGCCAGCCCGATTAAAAGCTCAGGCTATGGGCATAAAGGAGATATATATTGAGGATCTACGTGAGGAGTTTGCCCGTGATTTTGTTTTTCCTATGTTTAGAGCAAACGCAATTTATGAAGGTGAGTATTTATTAGGCACTTCAATAGCAAGACCTTTAATTTCTAAAAGATTGGTAGAAATAGCGGAGGAGGTTGGCGCAGACGCAATCTCTCATGGGGCTACTGGTAAAGGAAATGATCAAGTAAGGTTTGAACTGAATGCTTATGCAATTAATTCAGATATTCAAATTATTGCGCCCTGGCGTGAGTGGGATTTATCTTCCCGTGAGAGTTTAATGAATTACGCAGAGCAAAATAATATCGAAGTTGATTATAAAAAACAGTCCAAAAAATCTCCTTACTCGATGGATGCTAACCTACTTCATATTTCATATGAAGGTGATATCCTAGAGGATCCATGGCAAGAAGCTGAGGATGATATGTGGCGTTGGACAGTTTCCCCTGAAAACGCTCCAGACAAACCTGAATATTTAGAATTAACTTATGACAAAGGGGATATTATTGCCGTTAATGGCCAGTCGATGTCGCCTGCTAAGGTTATGGAAAAATTGAACAAACTTGCTGGTGCTCATGGAATAGGCAGGCTTGATATTGTTGAAAATCGTTTTGTTGGAATGAAGTCCAGAGGCTGTTATGAAACACCTGCAGGAACTGTTATGTTAAAAGCGCATCGCGCAATAGAATCACTAACCTTGGATCGCGAGGCTGCACATCTTAAAGATGAGTTGATGCCGAAGTATGCTAAATTAATTTATAACGGTTTTTGGTTTGCTCCAGAGAGAGAAATGATGCAGGCAGCCATTGACGCTTCTCAGGAAAATGTATGTGGTGAAGTCAGACTCAAGTTATATAAAGGAAGTGTTTCTGTTGTTGGAAGAAAATCAAAGAATAGCTTATTCAGTGAGAAAATTGCAACATTTGAGGACGACGAAGGAGCCTATAATCAAAAAGATGCTGAGGGCTTCATTAAGCTGAATGCACTCCGTCTAAGACTAAAGTCTCTCCAGTAGAAGTGATAGAAGTAGGTATCCTGTCCGACACTCATGGAGTGATTCATCCTGAGATAATCAAACTCATGAACACATGTGATTTTGTAATTCATGCAGGAGATATAGTTGACGAAGCCTCTTTAGGAGCACTTAATCCAAAACAGAAAATGATTGCTGTAAAGGGGAATAATGATATTCATATTTCTTCTCTTGGAGAGGTTGAAGTTTTAGACCTTCCTGGAGGAAATATTGCTATAGAACATGGGCATATGCATGGACACATCCAGCCAAGCCATGATTCTTTGAGAGAAGCCTACCCAAATGCCAAAGTGATTGTTTATGGTCATACACACAAGCAAGTTATTGACAAAGACCAGGCAACTTGGGTTGTTAATCCTGGCTCAGCTGGAAAAACTCGCAATTATGGTGCTGCCAAATGTCTAAAATTAACCATAAGCAGTAAACAAGATTGGGTCATTGAGCCCAAGATTTTTGACGATAATTTTTAGTTTTCGAATAAGCTTACTTTATTTCTTTCATTAGAAACAAAATTATTCGATAGAGCCACCTTCAATAATTTCATCAGCAGTGGCATCACGGATGGATAAAACCTCGACATAAAAAATAATATCTTTTCCAGCTAAAGGATGATTTCCATCAATGGTTAGCTTTCCATCCTCAATATTTGAGACAATAAAATCTTTGGTTCCACCCTTATCGTTCTGCATTGTAACTGAAGCGCCAATATATCTATACTCAAGAGGGACATTATTGATATCATCAGTGAAAATTAATTCCTCAATTTTTGGGCCAAAAGCTTCTTCAGCCTTTAAAAGTATTTCAACCTCATCTCCAACAGACTTTCCTTCAAGTTCTTTGGTTACTTGGTTAAACAATAATGTATTGTCTCCTTGAACATAACCCAATGGATCTTCGACTTGCTCTATCACCTCACCATTAGATTTATCAACAATCCTGTAGGTTAACTCAACAAACTTATTAGTAGAAATTGTATCATTCATGAAAATATCTTAGAAAATTGTGGCACCAAAAATTTTGACTTCATCATCCTCAATTCCTAAAACTAGCCTCCCCAAAAATTCTCCTGGTACTTCGATGCTAGTTTGCTTGTAAAGGATAGTTATATACTCACCTCTTCTGAGGCATCCCAAAAACTCTCTCTCAATGGACAAACTGGAAAGTACTTTATTCTTAGTCCATTGCTTACCAATCTCAATTTCATTTGCACCCATTAACATTTCTTTTGAAAAGTGTTTTATAAATCCTAGATAGTCTCTCTTGTTTGAAGATTCAACAAGATCATCCCACATTGGTTCAGCAATTTCGAGAATTTCTTTATCAGTTTTTTCGAGCAGATTCATTTAGTTAGCCTTTTAAATAAGTTTACAAAGATAATATTATATAAAACAATTGAGACCTCAAAAGAGGCCTCAAATTAAAATATTTCAGATGATTAATTAATCAACTATATGGTAAAGCGGCGCTTTTTCCATTGTCCATTCACCCGTTTTGGGATCACGTCTAGACACAGTTAGGCAATGCCAATTGTCGTCATCTAACTTCATATGATCTCCTCTATAGTAGTATCCTGGCCAGCGAGTTTCTTCACGAAATAGAGTATGCTGAGCAACGCATTCTGAAGTAATCGTACGATGCCTCAGTTCCCATCCTCTCATGAGTTGGTGTAAATCTTCAGCTCCAATGTGCTCAAGGTCTTCTTGAAGAATGCCAAGTAACTCGATACCTTTTTTGAGGAGGTTGCCATTAGTCATATAGTTAACACTGATACCACCAACATACTCATCCATGATTTTTTCAAGGCGTTGAAGTCCTTGAATAGGTAACAAGTAACTCGGTGAAACAGTTCCAGCAGTAATCTCATTGCGTCCAACTGTATAGTTTTCAAGAGGCTTAAAAATAATCTCTTTAAGATCATCACACTGCTTATTGCTGACCTGAATTTTTTCATCACCAAGATCCTGAATATATTTAACTGCTGCTTTAGCAGCAATTCTGCCTTCAGTAAATGAGCCAGATGAGAATTTATGAGCAGTTCCACCAACAGTATCACCCGCTCCAAAAAGTCCATCTACAGTAAGCATTCTATTGTATCCCCAGAAATATTCAGGAGGAGAAATATCTTCAGGACCACTTACCCATGCACCTGAACAGGTCGCATGAGAGCCCATAACGTAAGGCTCAGAGGTGGTAAGCTCAGGATTTGTATACTTAGGATCAATATTCTGTGACGCCCAAACTACAGCTTGACCAACAGTCATACCTAGAAAGTTCTCCCAGCCAATAACCTCAAGGTGAGGGTCTTGGAAGGCTTCCATTGTAACCATATGAATTGGTCCTCTTCCAGCCTTAACCTCTTCAATAAATGCATGATTTCTTAAGCAAGTTGGTGTTGGTGTATGGTCAATGTACTCACCCACCATAGCTTTGGTATGCTCATACCACTTTGACTCATATTCCTCACCATAAGTATTTTGAGTATAAGTCTTAAGATGAAGGAAATAAGCACCAACCGGTCCATATCCATCTTTAAATCGAGTTAATACAATACGGTTTTCCATTTGCGTCATCTTAGCACCAACTTGAATAGGAAGTGCATATGCAGAACCACTACTCCATGGAGCGTACCAAGTTCTACCCATGCCTTCACCAACTGAGCGAGGCTTGAAAATATGAGAAGCACCACCAGCACCAACAATAACTGCTTTAGCTTTAAACACATGGTAATCACCAGTTCGACAATTAAACCCAACTGCACCACCTACGCGGTTTTCTTTAGCTTCATCCATCAATAGATGGGTAATCATTATTCGATTATAAATTTTATCCACTGACTTACGTGCAGCTTCTGCAACGATTGGCTTATAGCTTTCTCCATGGATCATAATCTGCCATTTTCCTTCACGCTGATAGCGCCCTGTTTCTTCATTTAGCAATAAATCATAATAATCTGAAACGTTTTGACTTTTTAATCGCCGCGCGATACCATTTTTCCCAGCATTATACGATGCAGCAGCCAGTGTCCAGGAACCAAATCGCTCTTTTGCATCTAATAAATATTTACAAGCAACTTCTGTTGATTTTTCTAAATTGTAGCGTTCGTCAACGTTCTGATTTATTTCAAGTCCATTTTCTCGACCGGTAGATGGCATTATTTGCCACACACCTTTTGCACCTGCTGGGGATACTACATTGACTAAACCACTTTCGATTACTGCTAAAAATTTAAAATCATCTGGATATCCAAAACGAGATGTTGGTGCAAAATAGCCTGTTAATTGATAACCCCAACTTGGGTCATAAGGATATTCCATAATTGGCATAAATTCTACGTGCGTAAAATTCATGTCTTTTACATATTTTACTAAATCGTCTGCTAATTCTCGATAACTTAAAAATCTATTTTCGTCAATTTGCTTTTTCCAGGAGCCTAAATGGACTTCATAAACAGCATAAGGCGCATCTAACGCATTATTTTTCTTTCTGTTTTTCATCCATTTTTTATCTTTCCATTGGTAATCATCTTCCCAAACTTGCGAAGCTGTTTTTGGTGGATGCTCACATCTTCTTGCAAAAGGATCTGCTTTTTCTGTAGTTACATTGTTACTAGTATTTCTTATTTTATACTTATAAATAGCCCCTTTTGTTACGCCAGGAATAAAGCCTTCCCAAACGCCACTTCCATCCCAACGTACATTTAATAGATGTTCTCCTTCTAACCAATAATTAAAATCGCCAATTACAGATACTGATTTTGCACTTGGAGCCCAAACTGCAAAATAGGTTCCTTCAACACCATCTACTGTAATAATATGCGAT
>ENA-OWPI01001596-OWPI01001596.1-marine-metagenome-genome-assembly--contig:-NODE-1596-length-24660-cov-13.241630_pt1 | contig 24660 bp, 18 predicted proteins | sample MGYA00238138_ERZ651775 | MGnify/ENA primary metagenome ERZ651775 (study PRJEB26906, sample SAMN06265043) | marine metagenome | isolation source: Helgoland LTER site | place: Germany:Helgoland, sampling...
GGGATTATATGAAGAAAACAGCACAAAAGATCTCTGAAAAAGAAGGGGGGGGACGATCGAGTAAAAAACCTTCCAAAAAGAGTATGTGGTTAATTAAATTCGTGGGTTTTGTCCTTTCTTTCTTTTTTCTTTCGCTTTCTCTTTTTTTCGTAGATTTCCCCTCGTGATGAGAGGAAGAACAAGTAAAAAAACAAGAATAGAAACAACTTCAACCCTTCCTTCCTAAAGTAAGAACTGCATCATGTGTATAATAAATAAATACTTTAATCGAAACCTTTATTCGACCGTAACTTTTTCTTCTGACTGGCGCTTTTCTTCTGTTCTAATCGCTTGGCGTTTGCCTTTTTCGCGCTCTTCTCCATCTTTTTCCTCGCTTGAGCGTTTTCCACGTCTTTCAACACCGACGCGCTTTGGATGATATCGTCCATCTTCTCTAAAGCGTCGTCTATGTTTTTACTCTGCGTTCGATGTTTCGTACTATTCACGACTAGGCAGTCTTCGCTATTGATTCTGTTCTTTTCCAATATCCGCAGACGAGCGGCGACCCATTTGGGTAGGAATCCAGATGCCACGGCGCCGTTGAGAGATAAGCGCATGTCCACTTTCGTGTTTACTTTGTTCACGTTTTGCCCGCCGGCGCCTCCCGAGCGCGAGAAGGATATCTCTACATCGCCTTTCTCCAACGGTCGAGGCGATGAGCTATCTTCGCCTTCTCCAGGTTTCGGTAAGTCGTCTTCCCTCGAAATACCAATAGACGACGATGACGACGATGAAGAAGAAAACGCGCGAACCCCGTCCGGCGAAGAAGTCGGCAAAGTCAAGCTACTGCCTCGCTTTGGCGGACTCTTTTTGTTCTTCTTAGTCCCGGGCGTTGGCTTTTTCGCGCCTATAACTATGCCACCTCCCTCGTCGTCGTCAAAGTCTTCGGAACTTTCCTTCCACGGGTCGTCCAAATCCTCCTCGTCGTCGTCGTCGTAATAATAGTCTTCGACTCGTCCAGAAGCAGTTGCAACGTCGTTCTTGAATACCCTTTTTTTGTTCGGCGTGTTAAAACTACTACTACTACTACTGCTTCTGCCATTCATCACACTAAAGCTACTCATAAACCTACTGCTGATACTACTACATCCACACCAAGCCTTTTTCGAAAGCATCGTCATCGTCGCTCGACTCGGTTCTTTGTCGCCGAAGATGCTGCTGCTGCTGTTGCTGCTGCTGCTGCTGCAAGACGTGGATGATGGAACGCACACAGATAAAGAAGACAAAGAAGAAGACAAAGAAGAAGACAAAGAAGAAGCACGAGCTGAACGACAGTGACGACGACGACGAAGTAGCACTGGCAGTACTCTTTGCGTTGCCGCTGCTGCTGCCGCTGCTGCTGCTGCTCCTGCCATCATCGTCATCGTTTTCTTCTTTTCCTTTCCTCTTTGGGGGTTGTTGTGTGTATAGACACAGAAGAAGAAGAAGAACTTCGTCAGAAAGAATTTTAGAAAAAATTTTGGAGAAAAATTTAAAAACAACAGATGACTTTTTGGGGGAACGTCACTTCAAAAATTTCTTTAACGACTCTCACTCTACTAAATACGAACACTCACACTACAAACAAACTCACACACACAGTAATCAAAGTGCTTTTGTGACGGAAGTTATTGTTGTTGTTGGTTTTGTTTTCGTCGTTGTCGTTGCTGATATATACGCGATAAAAACGCGATAAAAAAGAGAGAGAGAAAGAGAGAAATTTGTTCCGTTACTCTTCGAGCGTAACTCGAGAGACGACGACCTGATGATGATGATGATGATGAGGACAAAGAAGAATTCGAAGCTCTTCTTCTTTTTCTTCCTCGAAGTGTTAGTTTTCTTCTTTTCTCTCGAAAAAGTATCGGCGGAAAGATTCACCGGGACGTTAAAACTAAACTCCGCGAACACGGAGCAAACGGTCGGTAAATTCGCGGTGAGAAGAACGGGAGATATAAGCGTGAAATTATCAACCGCGAAAACCGGTTGGGAACGTGGCAGACACAAGTTGAAAGTTTTATTGTTTGAAGATAAATCGTACGAAGAGTACGACCGACAGGTGAAGAAAGGAAGCTTGTGCGACAGTCGATGCAACATGGCAAATTTAGAGCACGACGTGGATTTACCGCACCCGAAAGCGACGCACAAGGCGGAAGGGTACGAGTTTTTTGAAGATCCAGAATCGGGAGACTCCTATCGAGTGGATTTGGACAGCGGGAACGTCAGTTGGGTACATCCCGAGAATCACATGGTGGACGAAGAAGCCGTTCGAAAAGCCGCGGATAACAAGAAGAAAAAAACACCGCCGTCGTCCAAAGGGTGGGGGCTTAAAGGAACAGGAGGGGCAACCCCCACGGATTCGTTGACGCCGCAGAAGATTGTGCACAGGGAGACGTATTTCGAATCGAGCTTACGAGCGATGCGACAGGTGAAAGGAAGAAGAGGCGTGACGTATAACGCGTCAAGAGCTGCGTTTTGGTATATCGTCGTCGCGGATTGCGCGTTGGAGTTTTACGACGCGAAGCCTCCGCCTTTGCATTTCGATATCACGATAAAGAATAATGGACAACACTTACCGTCCGATTTGAGCGGCATCGGGTGGGTGTACGTGACGAATTTTTTATTCATGTTCTTTTTAGGTTTGGTATTCGTCTCCATGGCCGTTCGCATGCACAGAAAGAACGAAAAGACGACGCATTTAGTCGTTCTTTTAGTCATGTTGGCGTACTTTTTACAAATGATGAGCTTATTACTTGAACTATTACACTTGAGAAGATTCGTCAAAGACGGGAAAGGCTTGCGATGGCGGTACTCCTACTTACCCGCAGATTTTATGGCAGAAGTCTCGCAAGGAACGTCTGAGTTTATAACGACGATGACGTTGTTATTTCTTGTCTGTGGATGGACGACGACGGCGGAGGCGGAAAGTTTGAAGAGTTCCGCGGCGAAAGTATTTAGTGGTGATTCGAGTTTAGAAAGCGGTTCGGCGGCGAGAAGACGAACGGGGGCGAATTTTGGAGCCGTCGCAGGCGCGGACGGCGTCGCAGACGATGGGGAACGAAAGAGAGGACGTTCGAACAACTTTAGTAGCGATGGTGATTACGACGACGATGCGAAGAAGAAGAATGCGCCGCCAACGCCGAAAACAATCGCTAAAGGTGCGGCAGCCATCGCGAAAGGTTTGCTCGGTAAAAAAGCGTTGGAAAATCCAGAGACGAAACGAATTTTAGTGAACATCACCGCAGCGTTGCGCTCGCCGGGGTATTTGTTCAAAAAGCTACCCAATGGTGTCAGCGCAAGCACTCGCCGCTTATCTGCTGGTGGGATGATTATCGCAGGGAACGCCGTGTTACATTTTATTTTAGAAGCGTGGGGGCGACGATACGAGTCGATGTTCAACTCGTTCCACGATCACGAACATTTACCTGGTTTCCTCCTCGTATTTATTCGTTTAGTCCATGCCGCAGTTTTTGTCGTCGGTGGTCGAACGGCTATTGCCGCCGCCGATGTCGACAGGCGAGCGAAGAATTTCATTCGAAACTTTCGAGTGGTTGGCTTGTTGTGGTTGATTTCGTTCCCCGCGGTTGTTTTCATGGCGAGGTTTATGAAAAAATTATGGCAAAGGCGTTTCGTCGCCGCTGGATGCGTGACGTTACAAACGCTCGGGTTGTGCGGACTCGCGAGTTTAGTTTTGTTGGACGATAGTTTCATGAAGTTGAGCTCAATTAGTGGGAAAGGAAATGCGTCGTTCTATCGCGGTGGCGTCTCCAAGTTTGGCGTCGGTAAGCTGCGAACGAAAGTGAGCATGGATTAAAAGATTGTCAAAAATACGACGCGCCTTTGAACAGAGCGGGGGATTCAAACTTTCCTTCTCGTGGTACAACAGAAATTATTATTATCGTTATTATATATACACTTTACTTTGCCGCTAAATCTATAACTTCCTCTTTCTCCGTCCAAGCACCGACGTTTTCGAAAGCCGTCGCTCTTTGGTGTCTATAATCCGCGTCCGAGCACCAACGCTCGTAGTCTCTCGCTAACCCGCGTAAAAAAGCTTTCTCGATTTCCCTCAGAGTGAATCCAAGAACGGCGTCGCCGACGCTCTGAGTAACACTTCGCGGAAACTTTTTGAACGGTCCAGGCGGATCGACACCGACGCCGATTTCTGTCCAACCTTCGATGTACGCGTATTTATTTTCCTCTTCTTCCGCCTCTTCTTCTCCCTCTTTTTTACTACTCGAAACATCATCCGCGTCGGCGTGTTCTGCCGAGCCAATGCCGTAGTGCAACAAATCACCGTAGTCCCACGATTCATCTCCTCTGCTTTTCCAGCGAAACGCCGTGCTCCCTCGATTAACGAACATCTCGTTTATGCCTAGACTTTCGACTTCCTTCCCTTCCAATCGACAACTCGCGACTTCAATCAAAACGCACGGTCCTCTCATATCCGCATCCTCGCGTTCCGGTCTGTACATTTTATTCATCTTCTTTCTTCTCTTCTCTTCTTCCTCTGCGTTTACATCGTTCGCTTTCGTTTTGCCACTCCACACAAATCTCTGTTCGTTATCCGTCGTCAACACGCTCACTTTCACTCTAACGACTGGTTTTACCTCCAACGTGAAGAACTTCAATCCCGGGATGGCGAGCTCGAAGAAGCCTTCGTCTTCTCTAATAGTCTCGTCGAAATATTTCGTCATCTTCGCGCCTAACGGCAACGGCACGTCCACGTACTGTTCCACAGGCAGTCGCATGTAGCTCGCCAACGATAGCTCTGGCGTGACATCGTCCGCCTCGTTCACTTTCACGATCGCTTCGCACGTCGCTCGAAGGTTCGTGTTCCACTCTTTGCCAGCCTCGTTGCTGTTGAACACATTTTTGCTGCTGCTGCTCCTGCTCCCTGGTGGTTGTTCGTTCGCCAGCGACGACGACGATGAAGAAACAACGACGCGATTTCGACGACAGTACGAATGCCGACGAAGGCTACACATCCTCGCTCTTATATCATCAGTACTGTTGTTGTTATTGTTGTCTGTACCATTCCTAAAACTTCTTCCCCGAGAGGACGGAAAATGTTGTTGTTGTTGATGTTTAGATATGATTTTAGAAGATGACTTTGACGAAGATGACGACGCGCGAATGATGGTGAAAGGGTGGTTTGATTGCGCGTTGCGGAGAGGGTCGGTGCGAGCACACGCATCACCAATACCACCGGTTTGACAGCGCATCGATGCTGATGCAAACATCATCATCATCATCACTCTTTTTATGTGTCGTATGAATTATAAATGTAAGAAAGCAGTTTGGATATTATTAAGAAATTCGTGGTGGAGGTTGGTCGTAAGCGTTTTTGGGCGAACTCACACAAAAAAGGAGAAGACGCGGAGAGCAAAAGGACGGATGGAAGAAGGGAGAGAGACTACGAATTGAGGGTAACAAAAACACATCATCATCATAATAATCATCGTGAACATTTCAAACGCCTTTCTCTGCTAACAACTCTTTATCAGCTAATTCCGCTGCTTGGATTTCATCGATCCGATCGGCTCTGGAGACGCTCGGATTGACCAAGCGGTCTTCTCCCGCCGTGACTGAAGCTTTAACAATCACGTCTCCTTTGCGTAAGTCTCTCACGTAGTCTAATCCTTTCGTGACGTACCCAAAGGTTGAAAACTCTCCTTCTTCGAACGCTACACCGCCTAAACCGGCTTGTCTGCGATCGAAATTAAAGAGAAAAAACTGGGAGGAAGAGGAAGCGCCGTCGTCCGTGGCTGAGCGCATGGCGCTGACGCTCCCGTTCACTGAGAGAGGAATGGAAGGTAACGCATCGATGCCGCTCGCAACATCTAAAGGCGACCGGTATCTCGGCTCGAATTCATTCGACGCCTTGACTTCCAAAGGGATCGATGTCGACGCTGAATTATCGCTGTTGCCAAAAATAACAGCCGTTTCGGATAAATTTAATTTACTCCCATCGAATTCGCCTCTTTTCACCGCGTCAACGAAGTTTCCAGCCGTAATTGGCGCGTTAAAACCGTCGCAGGTTATCTCGAGATCCACGGTTTTCAAAGGCTCGCCGTTCAAATTCCCAAACGAACTCCCATCGCCGTGTTTAATCGTAAACTTTAACTCCGCCCGTCCCGTCATTCTTGGCAACTCTTGGTATCGCTTCGGTAACAAAAATGGCAAGTCGTTCACTTGGTTCACCATGATATTTCCGTTCGCTTCTATGGCTTTGGCGATCCACTTATCAAAATTCTCCACGTCTTGGTTTTCGCACGCTAAGATTAATCTGTCCAAGGCGATGACTAAATTCTCAATCTCAACTTCCGCGCTGGCTTGGGTTTCCTTCACGATCGGTTGGAAAATCTCACCTCTTTTCTCCTTGACAATCTCTTTCGCTTTCTTGATTTCGTTCAACATCGAGTTCCACGGTTTTCGCTGCGGGATGCGAAACTGATACGCCGCGTCGTCCAAATTATACTGAATGTCTGACGACTCCGCATTCACTCTCGGCGTGGCTCGTCGTAACGCCGCGGTCGGCGTTCGCGGTAAGCCCGAATTTGGGTTCGATAGCAACGCGCTCGCTTCCCGGGGAAACGCAAAACCGGATGAAAGGAGGAAAACTTCGGTCGAGAGACACAAGGAAGCGCACAGCGCGGAAACTGCTGTTTTCAAATTCTTCTTCTTCTTCACTTTACCGCTATCAATGTCTTCATTGTAGTCGTTATCGTTGTCAGTTGTGTTCGCATCGTTTCTCGATGATGAAGAGGAAGAGAGCGAAGAAAGAGCGCGCTCGAACGCATCGAAATCGCTTCTGTTTGCGCAATAATCAATCGCCTCCTCCTCCTCCTCCTCTTCCTCGCCGCTTCTTCTGTGCGCGCTTCTCTTGGTTCTCCTCTTCGTCGATGATGATGATGTCTTCTTCTCCTTCTTCACCTGAAAGGTGTTATTACTCACCACCACCAGCGACGAGGAGGACGTCGTCATCATCGTCGATGATGCAGACCCAGCGAACATATCTATTTATTAAATACGGCGAGTAAAAGAAATACGAGAAGGAAATTTATTGTAATGTTGTACGACTGTACGAGGAGAAAGGAACAAATTGTTTTTTCGCATGTCTCTCTCTTTTCTCTGCTACTGCTGATTAAAACTAACTACGGACATTATAGTATCACTTCTTCGCCCTTTTCTTTTGCTCCATGACCCACTCTTCGATTCTTCTCTTCAACTCGACGTCACTTTTCAAATCCTCTACTTTCAACGGTTGACGACTGAAAGGACAGGTTTCGTTAGAAAGCAAGTGGCGCTCGATGGTGGCCCGGTCGCAGACGTTTTTCGTGATCGGTACGATGACTGGATCTTTCATCAAAGTACACATGAGAGGGTCTTGGAACTCGTCTGGAATCTCGCCTAAATCGGCTTCGAGGTCGACGGCATCGTCCGCAGCTTTTTTCGCGGCTTTTTGTAGCTTTTGGAAAATCTCAATTTCCGTCGGCGAAAGAAGAAAGTGTTTGGAGAGAACGTCGATGGCCATGGTAAAGACTTCGTCCTTGTAACTTCGCCCATCTTCCGAAATCGCCTCGGCTAACGTCTTTTCCGCACCCGTATCCATCTTGTCCGCGCCTTCATTGATAATGCTTTCGTTTTTATAAAGATTGAGATACACGGTGACGATTTTTGTCAGCAACTCTTTCGGATCGAACTTATACTTCTCCGGGTTTTTCACTTTCAACTTTCGTCTCTCCGGGCCGGCGAGGTGACTGAGGAAGTAGTTCAACATGTCCGCGACTCTTTTGATAATCTCGGGCCTTAGGAACGGCGTGGCGATCTCTTTACTCGTATACGCCATCATTTCTATGTTTTGCTTCGCGAAAAACAAATCCGATCTCAGTTCTCGTTCGCTGCTTTCGTAACGCGACTCGTGATCGTCGCGTTGTTCGTCCGTCAGCTGATTCCACTGCGCTTCGTCCCCCATCAACGCCTCCCTTTCTCGAATTTGCGGAAGTTTCTCCATAGCCTCGCCGAGAGAGTGCACGGCATCGTTGATGAGCATGTCAACAAACTTCGCGTAAAATCGCCACTTGGTTTCTGAAAAAATCTTCCAACCGTTTCGGTACTCCGGGATTGCCCAAAGATACTCGCAAATGTCGCCGATTTCTTTGCGGACGTTGAATTTTTCGTAAGGACCAACAGCTTGCTCGGCATCGGCGAAGAGTTTGAGCAAGTTCGGGATGAGAAACTGAAATGCGCTCGCGTTTGTTTCGAACATCACTCGACCTAATTTATCCGAGCCAGAATAGTCTGGTAAGAACGAGTGTATGACCGAGACAAACTTACATCGAAGATATGGATTTTTGATGTGCTCAGACGCCCCGGAGAAGAGAACGAGAAAGTCTACGACTTCGGTCAAAATTTCATTCTCAATCAACGAATGCGAAGAACTTTTCGTGCACATGACGTACACCAAGTAGTCCAAAGTATCTTCCACAATTTCTTCCGGTATCGCTCGGAAAGCTTTCGAGGCTTCATCCGGGAGTTGCGTCGTCGTCGTCGTCGGAATTGCTGGTGATGTCTGATCTCCACCACCACTTCTTGCTTCGTTCAATAACCACACGCACGTTAAACGATAGAATGCAAAACTATCCGATACTACGCGCGGATCCATCAAAGTCGCATCGCAAAGCATCGTCTGTTGAATGTAGGCATCTTTCTTCATGCGAAGTTGTCCGAGTTGAACAACAAACTCGTGTCTTCGCGGATCGTTCCCGGGTAAAGATTGTATCTCCTCCTCCAATTCGTTCACTCTCTCGGCATAACGGCGTATGGTGTGTCGCTGCCTCTCTTCTTGCGCGTTGATACACGCGATGATGCCAAGATGCATAGCGCGATGAGTCGCGAAAAAACATTCGCAGACGAATCCCCACGACGACGCGTTCGCATCGCCACCTTCTTCCAACTCAAACTCCCCGCTGTTATAGCATTGTTCCGCTTCGCTCTCGGTCATGCCAAGTCTCGTGCAATCTTTGTAGTCCGTTATACCGCACGATTTAGAAAGCGTGTATTCCGCTTTAATTTTCGGCAAATGTTTTCCTTTTCCGTTGAGAACGTCCGTGAATGGCAAACTCAAACGTAACATCGTCTCGCAAAAGTTTACAAAGTAGCCGTCTGAGCAATTCTCAAACCAAGATAATTGTTGCTCTTGTTGACTTCTTTTCTTATTCACGTGCAAGTTTAAGAAGATCCACTTTAAAACGCCATCACGAGTTGGCCCGCCGTGTTTAAGCAAAGTCTTTAAGATTGCGTGCAAGCCTTCGTAGACGCGAGCCATGTGCATCCAAATCGTCGCGTGCGCGTTGTCTCTTTCGCGCACACTCACTTTCAAGTCTTTCGATCCTAAATCAACGCTTGGAAATAAAGCTGGAAATACGTTTGGTTCTCGTCTTTGCGACAACATGTTCATCACCGGAACCCTCGAATACATCGGCGAAAGCGCAAACAGCGGCCCTAATATTGAACACTCCTCAAAATCTTTACCCAACACGTATCCATCGGACGTTCGCGCGTTTGCGTTGAAGTTTGGTATCATCATTACGTGCGGCGGTAAAGTAGGAAAGATTTGAGCGTTGCGGTTTTTGGGCATCCAGAGCGGATGCTTTATCAATCTCGCCGCGGCGATTGGATTCGCCGCGAGCATAAACATTGCCCTCAAAAATGGATCGAAATCCGCGAGAATGGACATTCCGTGGACGAGAAAAGGTTCGGTCGGTAAAGATTTCTCTCTCGTAAACGTCCATTGCCTTTCGTGCAAGAATATCGCATCCAGCAGGTCAGGTTCTTCCTCGCCAAACTTTTTGCAAAACGCGTCCAAATACATCTGGCTCATTTCGCCCGTGTATAATCGATACGAAAACTCATTCACACCGTATTCTTCCTCCCACTCTGATATTGGAAACATCCCTGGCTCTTCTCGGGTCCCTCGAATTTCCTCGTCCGGATTCAACACCAATCCACCGTAAGAGACGCACAATTTCTTCACCTCTTGCATCAACAGGTCGAACTTATCTTTCGCGTCCCTTTCGTTTGCAAACTGCGCGAGAGTGGACTTTCGCAACTCCTCGTCCGCTCTGTGAAACGTTTCTAAAAGGTACCTGAACTTTGACTTTTGATTCAGTTGGTGTTCGTTTCTTCTTTGTTCACCACCACCACCACCACCACCACCACCACCTGCTCCTCCTAACGATGATGACGAGGATAGCGATAACGATAATCGCGAGATCAGCACTCTGTCCGCAAACTCCTCGTTTATTTCATCCGCCTCGTCGTTTTCTTCTTCTTTTTCTCCTCCTCTTTCTTTCTTTTCGTTCGCGATCTCCTTTTCCAACGCGTCTAAAAACACGATCGATGACGACGCATTCTCGCCATTACCACCGTCGCTCGTCGTCGTCTTACTACCAGTACTACTATTGCTACCACTCTTCGTCCACGCGCAGTTGGTCACCAGCTCGAGCTTGGATTTGAAATACAGCCGGTGCATTTTCTTCGCGTCTTTCATCATTTTTCTTTTTCTCACGTTTTTTGTAGGACGACGACGAACTTTCTTCCTTCACAACAAAAAAGAAGAAGACTCTGATGAGAAGAGGAAGGAGGTTAGCAATCTGGCAATGTTGGGTGTTCGCAAAAAAAAATTTGCACTCGTTCATCGTAACGCTTGTTTTCACGAAAAAGAGAAAAAGCGTCCCGAAACAGATCAAAGATATTTTTTCGGAAAAAACCTCAAAAACTTTTCTCACCGCCCTCCCCTCTCTTTGTGGATTTGATCGACTGCACATCCATCCTTTGCGAACACTTCATAGAGGAAGAACGCGCTCGTTCCACTCATTTGCGCGATATCTTTTTCCTCTTTGTGCGCGACAACACCCGCGCGCTTGTTTACACAAAGTTTGTTGACACTTTTGCTCGTAGAGGTGATTAAAAAAAAAGGGGAATCGGCTGCGTCACACTTCTTTTTATAAAAAAAAAGATGCATGTAAAAAAGGAAGAAGAAGAAGAAGAACATGAGCAACGATCGCGCCGGGCGATCAAAGTGGCTTTGAATCTCCTCGTGAAGTCACCTCGATCGACGCTTGAAAGATATAACAAATCGATCAGTTCAGATGACGGGAGTAGCGTCATATCTTCTTCCGCTTCTTCCTCTGATTTAGGTAAATTGGAAGAAGAACAAGAGGGGGTCAAAAGAGAAAAATTTCCGTTTTTGGCGGTAAATCAAAAGGAGCAGCCCAATAACAGGTTTGTTTTAGGGGAAACGCTCCCACTTCCTCGAGCGGAAAAGAGCATCCTCGTCTCTAAAATAGACGACGAAAATGACGACGACGAGAACTATCCGATCGTCTACCAAGTTTGCGAAGCGATTTTGGAGGAGGATGTGAAGAAATGCGAGAGATCGTGCACCGCGGCTATGGGCGTGTTGAAACGCGCGACGGTGTTTCCTTCTTCTCTCGTTCGTCCCGGGTTGTCGAAAAAAAGAGAAGAAAAAAATCTCGAGCGTGTTGTCGCCGAGAAAGAACGGGATGAAAGCAATAACGAAGAATCTTGTGAAGTGAACAAAGAAGGCGCGTTGGAAGAAAACTACTCGTATCTTTACGTCGTTAAGAAAGAAGAGGAAGCCAATCTGAGTCCCATTGAACGGATTTTTGGACCGGTCTCGGAGGATGTTCTCGCAGTCGCTCGTGTGAAATTTATTTCTCGTGATGATGATGATGATGGTGATGATGACATTGATGTCAAAACTGCAAGTGCCAATCCAATGGCGCACATTGCAGCGGCATGCGATCGTTTCTTCATTGCAAACGAAGCTTTGTTTGTAACGAGCAGGGGAGCAAACGCGGCGATATCTTTCTTCTCGCAACTTCTTCTCGATGGAGTCCATCGGGTCGTCTTAAATCGAACGGCTGCGCAAAAAGATGCGCATAACGAGAAAGATGTTTATTTTTCACTCCAATGCGTACCACCAATGCTTCCAGAGAATGCGAGTCTCATATCTTACGATGAAAGTGTCGCGAGAGACAGCGACGATGAAATTGTGTTCTCGTCGATGAAAACCTTCACCCTTCGCGCGACGCTAGAGCGCGATCCGCTTCTCGAGACGGCTACGGAGACAAATTTGGAAGTCGCCGCGCACTCGAGCAAAGGTGACTATGGGAAGAGCAACTCTGTGAGCGCCGATAATTACGTGCGTCTTCAACCATGTTCAGCAGATAAAGCGAATGCTTCTCTCGTAGCATCGTTGTACGATGCGCTCTTCGCCTCGGCGAGCGAGGATGAACAAAGAAGAAGCAAAATCGAAGAAGATGTTTTCGTTCACGATATCGTGTCCGAAGCATTCACTTCGTCTATTTTTGATGCAAAAAGTGAAGTTGCACCGGCAAACAACAAGACGTGTCTTAAGACTGTTCTGCCGGAAACGAGCGTGATTACGCCATGTTTAGGCGTTTCCCCGGAACACGGGCAGGCGGTTTCGAAAGCCTTGGACGAGTGGTCAAAAGCTCGATCTTTCTCTCCGTCGTCGCTTTTTCGCGACGTCTCTGACGATGATAAACTTCCACAAAACTCTTCGATTATCGCTAAAGTGAAGAGACAAAAAGTTATTTTGTTGGGAAGCGATGTGATGAGCTCACTTTCACTCGATGCTGTGGTGACGGAGATCTGTCGCGAGATGGATTCTGAAGAAGCTGCTTTCGCTGGTGAGAAGACACTCGCAACTGCGACATTCTTGGCGTCTGCATCTCGAGGTGAGAAAAGTACAGGCAACTATGGTGGAATATTCTTCGATGCCATCGCTAAGCACGAAAATTCTGCGCATTTGCTCTTGCTCAAGCTCGCTTCGTTCGGAATTTATCCTTTGCGAGGTACTTACGACGTCTCCTTGTTCGATTTTTGTGACGAACCAGCCGCGCGGCCGTCATCTTCTCCAGTTTCGCCATCCTCTGATGCAAATGTTCTCTTCATTGCAACCTTCCGAAAGAGAAATTTCAAAATCATCAACACCTTATCGATCTCTAACGTCGATAAGTTGGTTGAGATCGAGCGCGAGGCTTGGATTTCGTGTCCGGAGATGCGCACGTCTGAAGATACGATTCGCGATCGCGTGTTGAATAATCGAGTGATGAACTTCGCGATATTTGATATGGACGGTGAATATCTCGAGGAGACAAATGACTCGTTGAAAGGAATGATGTATACGCAGTTTGTCAAAAGCACGGAAGACGTGTCCAATAGAAACTGTTGGGCAACGAAAGAGTCTGCTCGAGTTGACCCGTTCTCGTCGCAAACGATACAACTTTTGGATGTTTTTGCCGATCAACGCTACTCGCTCGAAAACGGTGGCGACGTGGGCATGCAGCTCAGAGATTTTGTGCTTCACTTCGCAGAAAGAGTTCCCATGGTACAAACAGTTTGCGCCGTTACTCGAACGAGAGGCTTCCGCGAAGTGCAACAAAAAGCCATCAAGGAAATTGAGGAAGTATCCGAGCGAACGCAAGCGAGCATCTCGGGACATCTCAAAGCCTCTCTCGCGATTCCCACGTACGAACAACACGTTATGTCAAAAGAAGGCGGATATAACGACCGCGGCCTATTCTTACACGTCGGTGCGGGAGCTAAAATTCTCAAGGTTCAGTACGGTTGGAGACCGAAAGATTACGAAAATGACGGAAACGGGACGCTCATCGAATACAAACTCGAACGACTTTCGTGGAGAAGATACTCAAACGTCAAAACGTTCAAGAGCTCACACAGCTCATCATCATCATCGTCTATGGTAGAAGCTGTTGCTTCTGCTATCGATACTGTCCAAGATGAAAAAATGGGAAGGGTCGCCGCCACGTAAATGTATGCCAGGAACTCCTTCGAGAAGGCCATGAAGTTATGTATCATCCACCCCTTCTTTCTTCAATCAATTCCATTTTTATGATTATGATTATTATTACATTTTAAGTTTTAATTGAACTACAGTACCTATTCTACTTTATATCACACGATATTCCTTTTCCTTACAACATGGCTCACATCTCTCCGCATTGTGAGATTATAACCGCTAGTTTTGGCGCGTTCGCACCCCCCGAGACTGGAACCGCTTCAATCTTACGCAAAGTTAACATGCCATCACCGATAACTCTTCCAAAAACTACGTGCTTATCATCTAACCATTCACATTTTGCGCACGTGATGAAGAATTGACATCCATTTCCGTCCTTACCGGCGTTCGCCATCGACAACAATCCTGGGCCGGTATGTTTCGCGACGAAGTTCTCATCCTTGAACTTACTGCCGTAAATTGACTTACAACCCGTCCCGTCTCCTTTCACAAAGTCGCCGCCTTGTATCATAAAGTCTTTGATTATTCTGTGAAAAGGAACATTTTTATACCCCAGCGGTTCCTTCGTTCTCGGATCTACGGTTTCCCCGGTGCAAAACTGACGAAAGTTCTCCGCCGTTTTCGGCACGACGTCTGCAAACAGTTCCATTTTTATTCGTCCAACTTCTGTGCCTCCGATGGAGATATCGAAGAAAACGATCGGGTTTTGTTTGCTAATCGGACGATCGTGCCAAGATGACGTCGTCGATATTGGTGCGTCTTCCGCGGCGGCCATATCGGATTCTTTTGCCGCCGCGTCGGATATGAATTCTATAGTATTATTACTTTATTATTATATGATGATGTTAATGCGTTCGCTCGTCGTCTTGTCTCTTTTTTGGCCCAAACGACACACCAAAACTCTAAAAAAACAAGGGTCTCTCTCTCTCTCTCTCTTTCCTTTTTCTCTCTTCTCTCGTAATCGCCACAAATTGCACACAAACCTTCTTTTTTATTCTTTTCTTCTCAAAAGAAACGATATTAAAAGTCTTCGCGAGCAACAAGCGCATTAAACACACACACACACGCAGTCACACGCACACGCATTCAAAAACCAACCTTTCCGTTTTTTTATGGAAGAGCTCGAGCCATCCTTCGGTACGTTTTTTTAGTTCTTCTTCTTCTCTTTGTTTTGAAGAACGAGAAGATGAATTTATTACTTCTTTTCTTTCCCTTCCCTTCCGTTGTTGTTGTTGTTGTTCTTCTTCTTCTTCTTCTTCTTCTTCGTCTTCTTCGTCTTCGTACCACCATGGAATAGTAAACTGACTCTCACTCGTGCTATTCTCCTTCTCTTTACGCCGCGTAACAATTAAACACGACGACAGGTATCGACCCATTCGCGAACCAAGCCGACTTGTTGAATCAAGACGATCGAGAAGACTCGGAACTCAAGAAGAAGAAAAAAGAAAAAGCCGAGAAAATCAACGCGGATTCGGTTCAAGACAAATACATTCACATCCGCACGCAACAAAGAAATGGGAGGAAATCCTTAACGACGTTACAAGGGATTAATCCCAAAATCAACAAGAAGATCATCTTGAAAGAGTGCAAGAAGAAGTTCAACTGCAACGGAACGATTGTGGAAGACTCGGAACTCGGGGATATCATCCAGCTCCAAGGAGACCAACGCAAAAATGTGGCCCAGTTTTTGATCGACGAGAAAATCTCGAAGAAGGAGTTTATCAAGGTGCACGGCTCGTAATTTACTTCCTCACACGCAAGAAGAGGAAGAAAAAGAGAGAGAAAGAGAGGGAGAGAGAGAGGAAGAGAGATACCGGTAAAAATTACGACGACATGTACACAACGCTTAGAAAAAAATTGGACGCTCGTCTTTCTTCGCGCGAGAGCGCGAAAGAGAAGAAGGGTGCGAATGAAGCGTTCTTGTTGATTAGTAGAGAGAAAGAGAGAGAGGAAAAAATGAAGCGCAGAGAGATGAAGAAAAGAGCGAGTGGTTGGGCAATGCATTCTTGTAGATACATACGCACTTAGGTTTTAATCTCATACGCGAGAGAAAATTTTCTGCTCTTTCGGGTTCTTCTTCTCTTCTCCCCAGTTCGCCCTTACCTCACAAGAAATGACTTGTCCTTTTGCGTCCCTTTTCCGTCTCGGTATTACTACTATTCACCGCACTCCACTTGCTTCTGGTACTAGAAGCAACGAACCGAAACGTCTCTTTGTCGCGAAGAACACAAAGGCGAGAACGTCGGCGTCCTCATCATCATCGTCAAACGAGAACACGCACAACGGCACGATGTCGGCGAAAAGTCGTTTCACCTCTTCCTCCTTCACGGATGAGACGATTACCACAGAGAACACGACCAAAAAGAAGAGCGCGAGAATAGCGCTCGTGCAATTGGCGTCGACGTCGTCCAAGGAAGAAAATATTGAAAACATGCTGGCGAGAGTCGAAGAAGCGCTTTCATCGTCGTCATCGTCGTCATCATCGTCATCATCAGGAGACAAACCGTTAAAATTGGCTGAAGAAGAAAAAAAGATTGTGGATATCGTAGTCTTACCTGAGATGTGGAACTGTCCTTACGGAAACGAGTTTTTCGCTCCGTTCGCGGAGGATGTAGTGTTAGATCGAGGTAGTTCTGTGGCTGAAGAAGAAGGAAGAGGTTCGACGTCGCCGTCCTTCGATGCTATGCGGAAAATCGCCAAGGAGAAAAAAGTCGTTCTGTTTGGAGGATCAATACCGACGAGAAAGGACGGCAAGCTATTCAACACGTGCTTTGTGTTTGATAGCGATGGCGCACTCATAGCAACGCATCATAAAATGCATTTATTCGACGTAGATATACCAGATGGAATCACTTTTTTTGAATCAAAGACGCTCACGGCGGGCGACGCGGTGACTATCGCAAATACCAAAGATTTTGGAAAGTTTGGTGTTGGCATATGCTTTGATATGAGATTTCCTGAGTACGCGCGCGCGTGTGCGCTAGAAGGATGCATTGGGATGATATATCCAGGAGCCTTCAATACCGTGACCGGTCCTTTACACTGGGCGTTACTGCAAAGATGTCGAGCGGTGGACAATCAGATGTTTGTTGCGACGTGTTCGCCTGCGAGGGTAGAAGGCGCGTCGTACCAAGCACATGGCGATAGTTCAGTATACGGTCCGTTTGGGGAGAAATTAAACGACAAAGAATTAGAGGAAAAGCCGGGTGTTGTGTATGCGGATTTAGATCTCAATGAAGTCGTGAAAAGACGCTCGGCAATGCCTTTGAATAAGCAAAGGCGACTCTCGGAAACGTACGAGTTGTGCGCGAAGAAAGAAGAAAACGTTTAGAAAAGGAGAGTAAAAATATATTTCTATTTGTACCGCTAAAAACTGCTACCTGTGCTGCTACTACATTATTCACTATATGCCGTAATCATTTCGAGCTTATCATTTCGTACCGTCCCACGTTCGAACTTTACGAGACCCGGTCGTCGCTGCAGAAAACGCCGTTCTCGCACTATTATTACTCGCGGGTTGACTCTGTCTTTTAGTCTCAACCTCTGGTCCACTCACTACGAAATTTCTCGCCCCACCAGCTTCACTCATGGACAAAACTCGAAACTGCATGGCGTCTCCTATTGGTGGCGTGGCGTCGCGGTCTTGCGGCAACCGTCTTCCTTTCTCGTCTCGCGCTAACTTCTTCGGTAAAAAACCGACGTGTCCGGAAACGCCGACCGCGAATCCACCATTCACGGCATTCAAGACTCTCCCGGTGACAAGCTCTCTATTCTCTCTTTTCCTCGCAATCGCATCCCACGCCAGTTGGTGTTTTCTAAACTGATCGACCGAGACCGAGTCCACGTCCATCTCCCCGAACGGGTTTTGTAAACGTTTCACTCGTAGAGGTACGCGATCGCCTAACTTCACATCCTCTGGTAACTCCTCTTTTACAAAGCTCGATGGCATTTTGAACCCAACATCCACGTCAATGAATCCGTTCCTAGAGTCAATCTTTGTCACTATTCCGGAGACGACTTTTCCTTCCAAGTTTGGAAACGAAGCGTTTGATTCTCGAATAAGATTCTCGAGAAAGGTTTCTTTTTCTTCCTTTTTTCCAAATTTGGTCGGCGTCGTCGTCCTCGTCGTCGCTGTGGATGGTTTTGACGAGGACGACGACGACGCCGGTGAAGACGAAGAGAGTAAACGAGTGAAAAAAATGTCGTTTCTGCTCTGCCCACCGCCGTTGCGCAGAAGTCTTTGGATGAGTTTAGAAGAAGACAAAGACATTATGTTATATGTTATGTTATTAGTATTATTATTATTGTGATGTTGTTTTTGTAAAAAATTGAAGACAAGCTTGCTTGAGAAAACCTTGAGTTGAAACGTCGAATTACACAGCACAAATAGAATTCACAAGACACGAAAATAATAATAATAATACACATAAGAGTCTGAGGATGATGATGAGCTGCTACTGCTGCTACTCCTCGAGATCGACGGCGTCTTCTTCTTCTTCTTCTTCTTCTTTTTCTTCTCTGAAAATAATTAGAGAAAGAAGACCACCACCATCAACAACAACAACAACAACAACAACGACGAGAAGAAGAAGACAAGGAGAGCGAGTGCGGACAATCTTCACCGCCGCTGCGAGGAAGGACGAGAACGCGACAACCTCTAACAAGCAGCAACAACAACAGCAAAAACAAGAATGGCCGGAACCGAACTTATGGGCGGAATCGCACCCGAGATATCTCGTGAGCGATTGGGACGACGACGACAACAAAGAATGGGGCGAAGAGTTATGCGCTGAACTCGACGACGAGGAAGACAAAGTAGAAAAACTGTTTTCTTCCGCCGCTGTCTCGGTGCCTGAAAAAGGAAAAGAGAAAGAACGACTCGCCGTTGCGCGAGAAGATGGAAACGTAGAAGCATCTGGATCTAGATCATCATCGTTGTCATACTCAACGTCGACGACAAAGTCTGCGATACGCGCGCCGAAACGGCCAAACAGCGAAGACTTATCGAACGAGATGTCGAGGGAAGATTTTTGGAACGAAATCAGAAAAGAAGCAGAAACAGAGGCTGCGAAAGAGCCAATGCTGAGTTCTTTCTACTTTAGCTCTATTTTGTCTCACGATTGCTTGGAGAAAAGTTTGAGTTTTGCGCTCGCCAATCGACTGTGCACGAAGACGTTGTTATCGACGCAACTGATTGAGATTTTTAATGAAGTTTTGTTGGCGAAAGATAGCGAACAGCTGAGGAATAACATACGCAGAGACCTGGTCGCGGTACGCTCGAGAGATCCTTCCTGTGGCTCGTACGTCCAAGCGTTGCTGTTATTCAAAGGCTTTCACGCGATTCAAGCGCACAGGATTCAACATTATTTGTGGGAAAAAGGACAAAAGTCGTACGCGAGCATGCTACAGTCGAGGATCTCGGAAGCGTTAGGGGTTGACGTGCACCCGGCTGCAAAATTTGGCGGAGGGATTCTGATGGACCACGCGACAGGTTGTGTCGTAGGCGAGACGGCTACCATAGGTGACGACGTTTCCATTCTTCAAGGGGTTACTCTGGGCGGTACCGGAAAAGAAGTTGGCGATAGGCATCCGAAGATCCAAGATAACGTATTGATTGGCGCACGAAGCACAATTTTAGGAAACATTGTAGTTGGATCTGGTGCGATGATAGCGGCAGGTTCGTTAGTGTTGAAAGCAGTTCCGGCGAACGGTATGGTTGCCGGAAATCCAGCCAGAGTAGTCGGAAGAACGAAAGATCGAAGACCGGCTTTGGTGATGCGAACAAAAATCGAAACCAGAGAAGACTCGAAAGAGTTTTGCGAGATCTTTGCAAAAGCCGTGGTAGAAAAAGATAAATCGTTGATGGCAGCGACGATGAAGATGGGACCAAATTTATCTTATAGCTCATCCTTGGACGATGAACCGGGAAAAGTTGGTAAAAGTTCCAGCAGCGCGTTGATTGAGAAGGCCTCCTCGCCGTTGTCTTCAGAAGAGCTGGTAAAACAATTAGATGAAAAGCGTCGACGAAGATTGCGTGGCAAATAGTTTAAAATTGTAGATTCTAATAGATTGTAGGTACCTTCATGTACGTGGTAGATATAATTGATTCTGTAGTAATGTGATGTATTGCATAAAATTTTCGTTCTTTGTTTTTCATCTCCGCGAGCTCTCGCCCACGACGGATTAATCGAAAGGATCTATGCGCGGATCGTGTTCTGTTACCAAAGCCATACCTGTGCACAAACACGTCGTGCACATAACCTTTGTCGTCCCCAAGCAGTTGTTGCACACGCATTTAGATCCCGTGTTTGGATCGATCAATCTCCCTGGTTTATACGTGTTTGGCGTCGCGCACTCGGCACAAGTCAAGTAGCCGCTCCCTTTGCAATACATGCACACCTTTTTCCTTTGTTCTTGAGCGCTACGAATTTCAATCGCGAAAAAAGCCGAAACGACGCCAACTGCACCGCCGGTAAACGACGCAACGATCGGATCGACTTCCGCCAACTGCTTCGGGAAGTGAACAAATTCGATAAAGTCTGCGTATGTGGTACCGCCGACGCCGAGCTTCACCTCCGCGATGGGCGCAAACAAACCGCCAAACAGTAAGAAGAAGAGCACAGTCGCACCCCAATAGATTCGATAATCCGAAATTGAATCCTCCGTCAACACTGGGAATCCAGGCACAACTGACTGAAACTCTGACTTTTGCACCATATTTTCTTCTTCATACGCGCTTCCTGTGGACTTTATCCGCAACTGCACTCGCAGTCGTCGCATTTCTTCCATCAATAAGAACACTTTTTGTCGTCGACTTTCCAAGTTTTGTTGAATATCGTCCACTTGGAGTTTAGAGAAATCTAAAATGGTATTCGCGCCTTCGATGATGCAGAAATTCTCCGGTAACGCCGTCGTTTCAGACGCTTCACCTTGTAAGAGCTGGTCCGAAGATTTCGTCGCCACCGCCCCTTCTTCTTCTTCTCCTGGTCCTCCTCCTCCTCCTCCTCCTTCTGTCGATGATGATGCTCCTAAAATGACTCTGTTTCTCCTCGCGATGTTACCGATAACGACGACGGAGTTGCTCCTCCTCCTTCTCGTCGCTCGTATTCTCGAGGAGGAAGAGTAGGAGTACGAAGAAGGAGTCGCGCAAAGAAAAGATGATGCACTCGGGGATGAAATCGAGGAGGAGGAGGAGGAAGACAAAGAAGAAGAAGAAGAGGTGGAGGAAGAGGACATCACCCGGGTCGCGTGAGCGACACTCGTCGAGAGGGACATCGTCGTCGCTGATGATAACATGATGATGATGATGATGGCTCTCTTTATATACTTTAGCAGCAAAGAAGATAAAACTCTGAAGAAGCGCGCGCGAAAAGCGCTTTTCTCTTTTGTGTGTCTCTTTTTCTCTTTTTTTTATCCACTTGCACTTGCGACAGACTTGTCGCTTGTCTTCTTCCAATTTTTTTCGTTCGTACTCTCTTTCTTCTCTTTCCGCCTCATCATCCCATCGTCACACTTTTATTTATCACACTTTACGAGAAGAGAGATTGATTACGCGTACACGCACATATAATAGAAGAATAAATGTCGTCGTCGTCGTTTACGTCGTCGTGTTGTTGTTCGAGGAGCAGCGCGTCCAAAATATTCTCATCTCCTTCGAGCAAAAGTAGCAGGAGTAGCGTCCGACGGAAGGAGAAGGCGACGACGACATCATCATCATCATCATCATCATCATCTTCCCGAAGAAGAAGAAGACAAAGAAGAGAAAGAGTTTCATCCATCATCGCCTCTTCTTCTTCTTCCTCTTCTTCGAACTCGTCTGAATCATCGTCGTCGTCTTCTTCTTCTTTGACGAAAGAGGAGAAGAAAGAAGCCACGAAGAAGCTCCTGCAGTCGCAAGTGGACGTCGTCGAGTTATCACTCGCGGAGAGAAACCAAAACACTCGAGTGATGGGGTGCACGGCTTCCCAAACGTGGGTGAAAGTGTCTCTCTCTCGAGAAGGAGAAGGAACAGAAGGATCGGATGGTTCATCTGCCCCGCGATTGCAATCGTACTCAGATTCAGCGATAACGAGAGGTTTCCTCGGCGTCGTGACGAAAATGTTTCGAGGGTACACCCTGAAACAAATCGAAGACATCGATGTGGAATCGATCGTAGCTGCGACTCTGCGAGGGGTGTCGGAAAGCGCAGTGAAAACGAGCGCGATTGATTCTCGACAAAACGGGTTTAAGAACGCTTTAGAAACAATCAAAAGACAAGCGAGAAGTTTACTTAACGATTTCCAAAGCGATCCTTTCCCTTCATTAATCGTTACAAAGTCCGGATGCGAACCGAAAGGGTCGTTCGCGGAAGCGCAGGCGAAATATTTAACGCCGGACGACCAACAGGTGGACAAGTTGGCGAAGTTACTGATTGAGAAAAAGTGTGGAATCGTCGCGCATTTTTACATGGACCCAGAAGTCCAAGGAGTGCTGATGCGATGTAAAGCGAAACATCCAGAGTGCGCGTCGAGGATCTTCATCTCCGATTCTTTAGTCATGGCGGACGCGGCGGTGCGAATGGTGAGAGACGAAAAGTGCGAAAACATCTGCGTCTTAGGTGTAGATTTCATGTCAGAGAACGTGCGAGCTATTATTGACGACGCTGGATTTCCTGAAGCGAACGTTTACCGCATGTCCTCGGATGCCATCGGGTGCTCCTTAGCAGAAGCTGCGCAAACAGAAACGTACGAAAAATATTTGCGAGAAGCCGGCGAGGCGAAAAATTCTCTGCACGTCATCTACATCAACACTGGATTGGACACGAAGGCGAGCGCGAACGCAAAAGTTCCAACCATTGCGTGCACGTCTTCGAACGTCGTCAACACGGTTTTACAAGCTGCTGCTCAAATTCCGGACGTCAAGATATTTTACGGTCCAGATACGTACATGGGCGGCAACTTGGTCGAACTTTTGACGCGCGCATCAACGACGTGGTCGGACGAAGAAATCAAACAGTTACACCCTGAACACGACCAAAAGTCAGTGAAAAAAGTGCTGGATAACATGGAATACTTCCGCGACGGAGCGTGCGTGGTGCATCACTTGTTCGGTGGCGAAGTGTGTCGAGTTGTGAGAGACTGTTATTCCGACGCCTATCAAGCGGCACATTTTGAAGTTCCGGGAGAAATGTTCACCCTAGCAATGGAAGCTCGCGAACGAAATATGGGCGTCGTCGGCTCGACGCAAAATATTTTAGATTTCATTTTAGCCAAAATCCGAGGTGGTATTGAAAAAGAGCGCAAGAGCAGAGAACTCTTTTCCTCTGCTTCTTCCTCTTCGACGCCTAAAGACAAGAACAAGCACGAGAACGAGAACAACAAGAACAACAATAGCACTAGCGCGCTGGAAGAAGATGGAGAAGTGTACGTTCCAGAACGCATGAAATTCGTGCTCGGTACTGAAACTGGCATGGTCACATCAATCGTGCGAGCTGTTACCGAAGAGCTCGAGAAGAACGATTCGAGCGTCGAGTGTGAAATTGTGTTCCCGGTTTCCGTAGATTCCATCACGCAAGTCAATAGCAGCTCTTCGGGGAAAATTGTGAGCGAGGCAATGTCTAGTCTATCCATCATCCCGGGACCGGCATCGGGTGAAGGGTGCGGCATGGACGGCGGATGCGCATCGTGTCCTTATATGAAGATGAATTCCTTAGCGGCACTGACCGAAACGTTGGAGATGATTGGAGGTGAAAGCGGAGAGAAGAAGAATTTTGGTTTGGAGTTGCGCGAGCCAAAAAAGTATGAAGGAAATAATGTCGCCAAGGAAGGATGCGTGTCTATTTTACACATGCGTAATTTCCAAAGAGATAAAAAGCTTGGCGACGATCTCGTTCAAGACATTCTCTCTAGATAAAGTTACGCGTTCGTTGTTGTTATTCTTAAAACATTCCAAAATTACTTGCTTAAACCAGTTTTTGCGATGCTCAAGAGTTCCAAATCTAACGTCACCTCAGAGTTTGGAGGAATCTCTTGCACTTGATTATTACCGTACGCATACTCCGCAGGCACGAGCATTCGTCGAACGGTTCCAACTCCCATTCCTTGAATGCCGTAGTTGAAAGCTGGTAAGAACGGACCGCCCGGAGTAGCGGCGGGCGTGCCAACGTTAAATCCGTATGGTGTTCCGCCAGTCACACCAGCCCCAACTCTCGAAGAAGCAATCGTCAACGAGCGAAATTTAAGATCGTAGTGAACTGCGACCCGCGTTCCTTTTGGGAAAGGGACCGCACTATCACCACCTCCGCCTTTCATGTCGTAATATTTTATTGCAGGATTTGTGCCTGGTAAATCTCGAAAGTTTTCGATTGGAATTCCTCCTGTGCGGCCTTGCAATTTCGCCGTTGCTGGTTGCGCGTTAAAAAGCGCAAAAGTAACGACAGACGTTCCTAAAACCATGGCGCTACGTCGCGTGGATTCATTTTCTCCCCTGTTCTCGCTTTCCACACGGGCGTTGTTTTTGTCGTTGTCTGCAGAATCAGCAGAAGTCGTTAGGGATCGCTTTATCTGCTTTCGATTTTTATTGCTCGAAGAGAACGAAGAGCTGAACGGAAGGATGCGAGAGGAAATCACGGAGAGAGTTGTCGATGGGGTCATGGTATAAAGGCGTTGATGTTATCGTGTTCGGGACACTAATAAGTAGAGAGAGATTTCTTTGTGAGGAGAAATTGAAAATGCCACTTGGCATAAAAGCCGTCTTTCTCTGTTTAACCGCCCACAACTTTTTACTACCTA
>ENA-OWPI01001600-OWPI01001600.1-marine-metagenome-genome-assembly--contig:-NODE-1600-length-24594-cov-10.232206_pt1 | contig 24594 bp, 17 predicted proteins | sample MGYA00238138_ERZ651775 | MGnify/ENA primary metagenome ERZ651775 (study PRJEB26906, sample SAMN06265043) | marine metagenome | isolation source: Helgoland LTER site | place: Germany:Helgoland, sampling...
TAATTTGTTTTGCAACAGGATCAATTGGTGAAATACCTGGAAGATTTGAAACTATAGATGAAACTAGAAAAAAACTTAAAAAAGATGGCGGTATTGAAAACAAACTCCTCTCCTACATCCGAAACACCTACACATTACAAAACCAAATAATGGAGGGCGAATTTAAGGGTAATACTTATAAATAGGCAGGAAAAGTAATTAAATAAGCACTTGAATCCCAATTCAATTTCCAAGGCTTCGCCGTAAAACTCCAAAGAACGAATGACCAAATATTATATATTCAGAGACAATTCCGAAATAGAAATTTGTATAAATCTGTTAAGTAGGCTATTCTCGAAGATCTTTGGGATCGTATTTTGCAAGAATTGATGGAAAGGGCAATGAGCGGAAAAAAAGACTGTGATAAGAAAATGCTGTTGATTTGTTAGTCGATTTTGGAGATTCCGAAGGCGATTAAGAGATACGTTCTCGAAAAATACCAATTCCAAATGCAAAAACTCAGCTGGATTTACTTTTTCCACACAAGGAAAATCGAACGAGAGGCTGTGTGTGATCATGATGAGATCGCTCTCCAAATTTACAAAATCCAAGGCTGGATGAAAGACGACCTTTTAGCTATGAAAGAAACTGACCTACTGACCAAAGAAGCATTGCAGAAATCAGTAATTTCTGATGCAGATTTGAAAGAATATGGGCTGTTGGAGTCAACTGAAACAGTTTAGGAAAGTAAAGATTCGAATATTAATTCGTTCCACGAAATCGGCTGGATCGACCCATTTCCACCCAAGGTACCATTACCTACCAAGAAAAAAGGTAAAAAAAAGAAAAAAGAGCAAAAAATATTCATCACTCTTTTCTCTCGCATCTCTCGTCGTTGATCTGATCACACTTTTTTTTCTCGCGCGAGTTTGATCACGCAACAGCACGCGTACACACGTCGTAAAAGAATGACGACGATTTTGACGAACACGAAAAACAACGAGCGCGAAGAAGACTCCGACGACGCGACGAGCAAGATCACGATTTTCGTCAAACTCCTCCCAGAACCGAACAACGAGGAGCATAAAAACTTGACTCGGTTTCAAGTTCGAGACTCGAGGTCGAAATATTTAGGAAAAACGTGCGTTTTTCGCGACGTGGAGAAGAATAAAGAGACCATCTCGGAGTTGAAAAGAAAGGTGGAAAGGGAGACCGGGGAGAAAGTGGAGACGCTGAGAAGAGGTTGTTCGCTTTTGGTGTTGTCATCGTCAAAGTCGTGTGCTCGTTTTTCGTTCGTGTCTCGTCTTTTGCGCTCGGGTTTGAGCTGTTTTTTAAAGCGAGCGTTTTTTGTGTGCTTGATGTTTTGCTGACCTGTCTCTTCTTTCTTTCTTTCTTTCTTTCTCGCGAACGCGTGGCGCGCAAACTAAAGGAGGCACGCCGGAAGGAGTAATTCTGGAAGACGAGAAGACTTTAGAAGAGTGCGGTATTACGCGCTCGATGGGTTTGTTCGAGTACCTTTGGGTAGACTCCGCGGAGAATCAGGAGAAGTACAAAGAGGAGAAGGAGCGTATGTATAAGATCTTACCGAACCACGAGAAGTTTTTGGAGGAGTACGCGAAGGAAAATCCAGGTAAAGGCAACGATGAAGACTTAGACGACGAGTTTTTGGAGAGAGGTGCGCCGAATAAGAACTCTAAGTTGTTGCAAGGGAACGCCAAAGACGCGGAGTATTTCAAAGACGCGGAGGAAATTCAAGCGAAAGTGGAGAAAGAATTGGAGGAGTACAACGCGAAGGAAGACGAGGAGAGAGAAAAAATGTTCGGAAAAGGCGACAGAAAAGAGTAAAAGACCGCGCGTGTAACTAACGTGACTGAGCGTCGTTCCGATGATGATTTACTATTCATACATAAATACATTTGAAAGATTATTACAACAATACAACATATAATTTTTTACGCTTCTTCGCGCCGGTGGATTACGCTCGCCTCTGGTTCTTCTTCCTCTTCTTCTTCGGCGGAACTTGTCATGACGTTGTTGTTCAATCGTAACTTTACGATTGAATACTTAGGGACCGACAATCGCGACGGCCTGAGCGCGTAAAATGCGAGCGAGGAGACAATAAATCCGAACGGAATAAACACCGTAATCGCGCCGACGGTCGCGGCAAACGCCAGCGCCGCGACGCAGTTTCGATAGTTTCCGTCTTCCCATCGAAGCGTTTCTTTTCGAAGCGTTTCCATGAAATCCGCGAAATAAGAGAGTTGACACTGAACCCAAAAGATAACTTGCATAGTTCTATCGAACAAGGCATCGTTAAGCTGCTTCGGTCCTTTCAACAAACCTTCGTTTTCAAATTCCGTGCCGCGAACGACAGTTGAAAACCAACCGATGGGCGCGTCAAACTTTGAGCCGGGCGGGAAATTCGTAAACTCCGAAGCCGAATCGGAACGCAAAATCTCGTTATTTCTCGATTTTTCCGCTCCAAAGAGACATGCAGACGTCCCATCGTTGTTCGACGAACAGTGCACGACAAAACCAAGACACATGAACGCGACGATGTAGTTCGGAAAGAAGCAAAAGAAGAGCAGCGCGAGATGTAACGAAGCGCTCGAGGCATAATCTCGCCACCGCACCGCTCGTTCGAGCCTTTTCAAAGCGTATGCGAACGGTTGTAACGCTATACTGATTCGTATAACCGCAGCTTTCGCGCGAATAGCATCGATTCCTAACGCCTCTTCTTCTTCGTTCAAGTCGTCCACGTCGCTGCTCGAGGAAGCCGCCGGATCCCGAGGAGGCACCGTCGCAAACTCTCCTATTTTGGCACCTCTCCTTCCCAGTTCCCCCGCCGCCGCAGCGAAGCTCGAATTCGCGCTCGCTAAAGCAGACGAAGACAACGAGGCCGTTGGTGGCATCTTCTCAAACATCAACGTATCAACAATATTTGTTGGAAGCTTGTTAATGCCAGCGATTAAAGCCAGGCGTTGCGCTTCTCGCTTCTCTCGCTCTTCGCGATGGTGGCGCGTATTCAAACCACCTCCAAATTTACCGCTGAGATGCGCGAATGCGACAGAAGGATCTCGGACTAAGATATCATCGTCCATATCGTTTATGCCAAATAAAAGTTGTCGTGCGAGTTGCTTGCCTCTGGCGTAATATCCGACACTCATGGCCGCGTCCTCGAATCCTCCGAAAGAGGACGACGCAGGAATCGCATCCGGGTCGTTCGCATCGCTACCATTCGTACTAAACGTGCGACAGAAGAGACCGTTGCTTTTCGCTTTTCTAAACGAGGCTTTGACGGTGATTTCACCAGTCACTTCACTGTCGTCCTCCGAGCGCAACGGAACGGTCGCGACGATATCTCTCCCAAACGACGGGAGCGAGGATGGGTATATCGTGCACACGCCGATGCGTTCGTCCGCTCTCGCTCGATCGAATACTCCGATGTGAATCGGTTTCGTGACGTCCCGAACAGCGACGTCGAATTCTCGTTTCCAACCGGCGGGAGATCTCGCCGAGGCGTTTGGTAACCAAGCCCATGAAAGGTCGTGTCGAATCGCAATCCCTGGAGCCGATCCCGACGGAACGTGTCTCATTTTCAAAATCCGGACGCGCGTAGAACCAACAATTGGAGTGGCGAGCGGGTCAATCGAACGAACAATTCGCGTCGCGACTTTAACTTCGCCCAAATATTCCACATCGTTCGGCTCGATGCTTCTTCCGTTTGTGAAAGATGTATTCGACATCGAGGCGCCATCCGATCGCGCGGCGACGTTACCGGTCGCGCTCGTCACCGTCGTGCCCGATCGATCGGCGCTCTCAGTAGCCGTGAACCCGGACAAGGTCGAAAGCGGTTTTAATTTCGATTTACCCGCGAAAGTAAACTCACCGTTCGCGTCCACGTTGACGCTTGCTTTCACTTTCGCTTTTTTCGGGGATCTCAACAACTTGAACTTGCCATTGCCGAGCGACAACGGAACGCCCGTTCTTTGGTTGATCTTGAAAAAGCTCGATCTAGAGTCTTTGCACACTGTCTTTGGCATTCCAGAGCAATCGATGCAAAATCGTCCAATCTTGACGTTCTTCGCGCCTTCTTTATTCGAGTAGACGTCGATTTTCACGATGGCATTAACAATTGGTTCTTCCACTTCAAAGCAAACGACGTCGCTGTCTTCCGCTTCTTTCATGTTGCCATCGCCGAGAAAGAAACGAGTCGCCGGCTGTCCCGCTTTTTTCGCTTTGAAGATGCCTAAATCTCGCGAGTCGTTCAACAACGAACATCTCAAAACGACGCCGTTAGAATTCTTTCCGGCTTCGGCTTCGGGAATACCCCGCACGCTACTGATGCGCACGAATACTTTACACGTTCTAGGAGCGACTCGAACGATGGGTCGATTCGATACGTCTTTGCGCAACGGACCTTCGCCGAACAAAACGGCTGCTTTCTCATCGTCCGAGGAATCCGCGTCGTCGTCTTCGACGTTGTGCAACGCCATGTGTAAATTCTTTGTTGCTTTCGAGGACGCAAAATCCTTCGACTTGCCGCGCTTGAGCGTTTCCGGTCGAATATTCGGTGCGCCAACCTCGATAGCTTCCGAGCGCGTGCCTAACCAGGCGCGACATCGGATGCTTCCGACACCTTTAGCTCCATTCTTCGTGGCCGGTTTCGGATTTACGTCTTGCAGCGTCGCTTCGATGTTCTTCACCGCGGACAAATTCGCGGTGAAGGGCACAGCCGCGCGCGAGCTCGTTTCTAAAATGGCCAACGGGATCGAAGCTTCACCTAGTGCTAACGTTGCGTAGGTCGTCGTCGATGTTCTGCCCAGGTCCTCGTTCTCTTCGCCGTGCGCCGGATCTTGAGTTTTCAAAACTGGCACCGTGATGACAACCGCAATACGCCCAGCATTGCAGTCTACATCCGAGGCGGGAAACGCGAAAAACTTTTCCACCTCAAATTTTTGTGCACCAGAGTCACTCGCGTTGCTATCGCCTCCTTTTAGAATGCTGTCTACGTCGTATCCTAATCGCGTCGTCTTTGCCGAAGACGCGTGTTGACCGACCGATATGTTTATAACCGGTTTCGATCGTTTTCCTACTCTATCTCGCATGCGTTCATCTAATAATAAAGACTCTATTTCAACGAACACGAACCGCTCTGGATAATAGCCAACTTGTAACGCCGCTATAGCACCTCTTTCGTATTCCGGACGCATGCCGTGTAAAGATTCATTATCCTCCGTATCCATGTATTGGTCCTCGTTCGCTTCTAACCCGGGCGCGCTTTCAAGCATCGCTACTATGCAGTCGAACGCCTGGTCTCGAAACTCGCCGAAATTTTGGAATCGAACAGCTGTCGCTCGAGTTCCCGAGTCTTTCTTCCTCTTGTTTTTCTTCTTCAATGAATTCTGTTGCGCTAAACTTTGCGCCGTGACCCACTTGACGAGAATCTCATGATCGCCGTTAATTTGTAACGCCTGAAAATCACCCGCGTGTGCAAACCATCGCTTTCCTTCACCGCCATCAAAACACGCGCAAAATGGGTCGCGGAACACGCGCAAAACGCCTTGCGCGCTCGAAAGCGTGCAATCGAACGATCCGAGACATTCCGCCGTGTACGGAAGATTAAACGCTCTCGCCGTCTCGATGTAATCGCTATTCTTAGCCGAGTTAAACGAAGTATCAAACGAGTTAATGTTATCGCCTGCATGCATTCCGTTCGTTCCAGTGTGATTCGGCTTACTTTTATTTCCAAAGAGTTCGTCAAATGTCGGCAAGGATAAACCAAAGCTCGAAAAATCAGGCATTTGGAAAAATCCGAAAATGTACTGACTGTACGACGTGCTTCCCGATTTCTCCGTTCCCGTGTGCGTTTGCTGTTGCGAACTGGCGTTATCAAACTCCTCCGTCGCATCGAACGTGTCTTGATCCGACACCGTGCTATCGTCCGAGTAATAATTATTACCACCTCGACCGTTTTTGTTCCTATACCCGATTCTCGAATCCAAGGACGAATCGATGTCCTCCTCTTCCTCTCTCGTTCGTTCGCTACCCATGCTCGTCATCGACTCCCCGTCCTCCGACGTCGACGGCAACATCCTATTACCACCTCGAGGATCTTCGTTCCCGTAGTTGTCGTCTTCGTTATTGAACATGCTCGCCAAATCGCCTCTCGAATTTGCCCTCGCCAACTCAACCATCGAATCCAACCTTCTCTTCATCCCGCTCCTTCTCTTACTCCTCCTTTTCGCGTTACTCCACGGCTCAAAATACGACGTCGACGTCACTTGCTCGCCACTTTCCGTGCTAATCGTTCTCGCTATAATCAAAAAACCTTTCTCCAACCACCGTCTGGTCTCCAACAAGTTCAACTCGTCCGCCTCCACCCACACGTCGCCGTCCCATCGACTCTCCACCGTGCTCGTCGCCCCGTCCGGGTATACAATCACTCGTCGCTTCCCAATCTCCGTTATATTCGTCAGCGAAACCCCATTCTCGCTCACCAAAACGTCCGCTAACGTGTTCTCTCTGTGCGAAATCGACCGTATCTCGCACGTATCCACCACCGTTTTCGAAGCTTCGCTCACCACGCGTGCATCTAATTTCGACCGCGCGAACGCCACGCCACAGTGGCGGACAAAGTTCCGGTAGTTGTGCACCACGGACGTTTCCCACGTTCCACTGTTGTTACGTTTCCGATATCGTCCCAAAAGAGAGAGGGAGGGAGAGAGAAATCGTGTGAGTAAACTCGTACTCATAAAATGTAGAGAACAGAAATGCGCGGCAAAAATGGAAATCATCCAAAAGTAAACAATCTCCATCGCAAAAGAGAAGAAACACGACGTAAACGACGGCGAGACGACTACTACTACTCATAACAACACCAACAACAAATGCTGTCCTCGCACCTGAAGTTTGGTCTCCAAACGGTCTCCTCGTCTCCAGCCGGAGACGGTTTTGGAACGATCCTTGCCGTGGACATCTCACTTTTTTAGAGGCGAAAACTCTGAAGCCAAAACACGAGACATTTTGACTCTTGGAAAGAAAAAAATACACGAACGAACGAGTGGCTGCTCTTTCTGCGACGTCATTTTTCTCGTTAAAAACAACAACAACAACAGACAACAACCTTTTCAGCTGTACTCGATACGTTTACGGATGCCGCTGCCGACGACGACACAGTGGGGAAGGAAATGGATGGTGTTGTCGTTGTTCTTGTGGCTGCTCGCGAGTGGTTTTTGTTTTGAAGTCGCGCTCGCGCTCGATGGGTCGTGCGCTTTGGAGCAGAAGAACGAGACTGGGGCTGTTTTTTTAGCCTCCGCGAGTGGGTTGATCACGGATGGAAGTCCAGAGGGGAAAACGTATCTCCCGCAAGAGCACGAGTGCGCGTGGACGATTGGTGGTAAAGGTGAAGAAGATGGACTCAAGACGACGACGAGAATTACGCTCGCGTTGGAGTATTTCAACTCCGTGTTAGGCGAAGACTTTTTGCGAGTGTACGATGAAGGAGAAGAAGAAATTCTGGCCACGTATTCGGGAGATATCTTTCCGCACTCGATCGTGTTCGAAAACCAGTCGTCGTTGACGTTAAAATGGACGAGTTTGAAACTGAACAGCGATAAAGGGTTCAAGGTGCACTATTACACGGATAGGATGGACGAGGTGAAGTGTTTGAACGATTGCGATCGGGTCGGGGTGTGCACGGAACGGAACGTTTGCGAGTGTCCGAAAGGAAGAGCCGGGGCGGACTGTTCCATCGTCGTGCATCAACTCGTGCTGGGAATGAAGGAAAACGAGACGAGCAGGTACCAAGGATATTCGTTGTTGAGAAGTGAACCCGGGGAGTGCGCGTATTTGAACGTCGATGTGCCAAAAGAGAGTGCGAGTGGTGACGACGAGCGATCTTTTATGCGCGTAGAGGCGACCTTTCCGGACGGTCTTGACGGCGACGCGAGACCTTCTCTGTTCATTTCGGACGCTTTGGATATAAACAAAACAAACTTTTATGTTCCTTCGAGTGGGTATTGCGAAACAGAACCGCATGGGTGCGAATGGATCGACGAGAATGAAACGACAAAGAAGAAGAACGAGAGCGTTTCTTTGGCTTCGGCTGGTGATAAAAATATTGCTTTTAGAGACTACTCTTTGCTTCTTTCGTCGCCAGGGGAGGTAGAAAATGATACGAACGAGACTCGGTTCACAATCAATGCTCCACAGATTCCTACTTTCAACTATTACAGTCAGTTCGACGTGAAATCGTACAGCATTTTAAGCCCGATTCATTCGCTGCGCGTCGACGACGTTTCGAGTGAAAGCCGGTTCATAATCGCCGTATGCAACGTTCGAACGCCGCCACTTCCCTTGGCGTTTAAAACGCACGAGTTACGAAATTTCATTCCTGAAGAAGTGAGCATGGATGATGGACGCGGAGGCATTCAATTTTGGTCCAGCACGGCATCCAAAGAACCGAAGAAAGACGTCGTCTCGCTCGTCAAAGTTGTTCTTTCGAACGAAACTAAAGATTCGTGCGTAACAGATTGCAATAACAATCGCAGCAGATGTTCTGCATCAGGAATGTGCCTCTGTGAACGCCCGTACGCTGGGATGTATTGCGAGAGCAGAATGAAAGTAATTGAGCCCGATGGTATCGTGCATACCTTCTCAGAAACGCTCGATCGAGGTGGCGCGGCTAAAATGTACATTTCAATTCCGGAACGTCCGAGCGAATCCGAAGGTGTTAACGCGATAAAAATTGAAATCTCGCACGAAAACAACCCTTCCGCGTTAGGTACAGTATTGGTTCGCCGAGATATGAACGTTTCGAGTGAGTTCACCGATAACGTATCGGATAGGATGATAATCTGCGCGGCGTGGCCAAACGAAGAATTATATCACGGTGAAACGCGTTGTCGCTCGTTTGGGTACTTCGCTGATTACGCCGCGAATACGGAAGGCGCGACGAGTCAGCAAAATTCTCAGTTCGTGAACACGTTATCGAGCGTGGCGAGCGACTACGCGCGTTTGGAGATTCCAATTGAAAGCATTTTCGAGAGGAGTAGTAACACGACGACGCAAAACGTTTCGGCGGGATACTACGTGACTGTGATCAACCATCACGCGATATCCGGCGAGAGAATGTCATTCGACGCTCGCGTATCTTTCGAGCGCGAAGAGTACACCGCCGTGAATGAAAGAATTCCGACGTGCCCGTTCAATTGCAGCAATCATGGCATATGTGTGAACGCTGGTTTCTTTAGAGGAATGTGCGTGTGTTTCAAGGGATACGCTGGTTTTTACTGCCAAAATAACGCCACAAAATTAATACCAAACGACGAAGAGAGCGTCTTTGAACGCAAAATCCGTCCGGGCGATTGGGAGTACTTTTACGTGGAGAGCGAAAATACCACCTTGAGCGCATCCGCGATTCTCTCCGTGCAAATTATAAACTACAAAGACGTCAACGGTATCCCTGAACTCTTTGGCAAAAAAGTCACCGGCCTTACTTTCGCGGACGGCTCCCCTATCGATAATGAAAGCACGAAAGTTACGTTCGAAACGCCCGTTCCGGTGAAGTTCATCCACAGCGATTTCACTAATACGTCAACTTTTACGATCAATTCGACGCTCGTATCGTCCGGACCTATCGGAGATGAAGCAAACTCATTTTTGAGTTTTCAGGACGATTTTAACATCCCTCGAAACGCGTCGATAATCGATATCTCGTGGAAAGCTTTGCGAATTCACGCAAAACCGCCTTCGTATCTTTCTGAGGCGTGCTTGGCGACGTATTCCTCCGAGGAGCGAAATTATTTCGCATACTCGAAATGTCCCTCGCTCACGCCGGCGAGTGGCAGAGAATTCGTCATAGATGGAAGTTTAAAAACGCCCGGGTTGATTCAAGACGGTAAAAACGCTGGCATAGAGTTGTTCGAAAGCGTCGACGACGACGATTTGGGAGTTTTTGACGGTGCTTTAGAAGACGACAAAACCTCATTCGAAGACGCGAATTGGGTATCAGGCGAGATTGTCGTCACATGGAGAGCGTTCGTGAGAACCGGATACGACGTTGAATCCATAGCGCAAACACAGTGTACGAGGATAGATTGCATCGTACCGGAATACTTATTCGCGAATTTCACAGTTTCTCCCAACGAAACGTGGAGCTTTGGCGTGAGAAGCGCACGAGTACGTCAATCAGAAACGGCGATTGAGCCGAACGGCGGCACTCGATTTGAAGGAAGCGAGAAAGATTTGCACGTAAAGGTATCCGTGCTCCTCGACGAAAGCGGTGGTATTGGTTCTTCCAAGCTGTGCGTCGCGAACTGCAGCGGTATCGGTCGATGTGTCAACGGCGTGTGCGATTGTCCTCTGAATCTCACCGGCGTGGCGTGCTCGATCCCGATTGAGATCTTGACGCTGGAAGATACGGTTATTGAAAAAAACGGAACGTCTCTTGTAATTTCTGAGAATGTTACCGACGTTCGAGTGTTACCTGAAGGCGCGTTCGATGTTTATAAATTTCGTGTAACGAGCGATACAGCGATAGTTCGAGCGACGCTTGACCACGCTTTGCATCATGGATCTTCGCCACGCTTGTTCTTACGAAGAAATGCGGTTCCGATTTATTGTCCCCCGGGCTTGCGCGGTGGATTTTTGAACGACGATGCCGGTGAGGTCAACGAGAATTTGTACGCCGGCGATGATAACTTTTGCAGAGACGCGTACGATGCATTTGATGCGCTCGAAACCAGGGACGAATCTTCGGGAAAAATACCAGAAGCGAAAGTAATACCAAACGAAACTCAGGACGGCGGCGACGCCGGCGGCGACGATGATAACCATCCGTTTGGCGAGGAAGAAAAGTATCTCGTGCAGCACGAAGCCAGCGTAAAGGTTTCAGACGTTCCGAGAAGATACAACATGAGCGGATGGAGTATCGGCGCCGATGAAGCGGAAGAGGAAAATGTCGATTGGTGGTTTCTTACCGTGTTCAACGACGCTATCGGAGCTTCAGAAAGCTTGATATATCGCGTATCCATACAAACGCTTCCTTCGTACGGTTGGTGTCAGAAGGAGTGTAGAAATAACGGCGTTTGTGACAAAGTAAAAGGTATTTGCGAGTGTTCAAAAGACTTCATCGGCGAAGCATGCGAAATCCCACTCATCTCGATTGAAAACGGTGAGATAAAAACGTATGAAAACAGATTAGATTCGGGCGAAGCCGTAGCGTTTATTTTTGAAATCAGGTGCCAGAATCAAAAATTTGCTCTCGATATCGAGAAATTAAACGACTATTCCGCGTTTGCAAACGCTGGACCTGAACTTTACTTTGGCGTATCGCGCGGTGTCGTGCCGTCGTATGATTTCAAGCGCGGCTTATGGAAAGCGGATATGTTTGAAACTATTCCAAACATCGAAGTTGGTGGTACGTTGGGGTATTACCTTCGAGGAGAAAGCTCCGCGCCAGTTGGACAATACTTTGCAATAGTCGCGTCAGATTTCGGACACAGCGCTTTATTAGATGGCATTGCTGCAAAACTGACTGTTTTTGGAAGCGACGTTCCGAACGAGAGCGCAACGAATCATAGTAATAGTTGCTTATATCCGAGCGGAACGCTCGGTGTTAACGTCAAAGACGGAGAGAAAGGAAACATCGATTCAGTCATATTAGACGTTTATGAGCTCGATTATGGAGCGGATTGCGAATGCTACATGGCGAGTGTAAGCACCGGTACCGCGGGCGTCGAATCTATATCTGCTAATCCAGTGTTCCCAAAATCTCGGCCCTCCTCGTTCACGTTACCCTTTTATTACTTGCGTAACGACGTGCGGAAGTACAGTGGAACAACTCCGAATGAAACAAACTTTGAATATCAATCTCCAGATCCGCGCAGAGCGATCGCATCGAACGATATTGTCCCTGACGCATGGGATCGCGAAGGCTGCAACGCCTACATCTCCGACGACGTAGAAGGTAAAATCTGCGTAGTCGTGAGAGGTGGGTGCGCTTTCGACGTAAAAACAATGAATTGTCAAGACGCCGGAGGCGTGGGCGTGTTGATCGTCAACGTCGACACGTACGAAAGTCGGATTCCTGCGCCCGCGGCTGATAATTGGCGCAGCTTCCCGGAATCTACACTCACTATTCCAACGTTTTCAATCGGACAAGCCGCCGGCGATGCTTTGTTAGAAAGATACACGAGAGAGTCGGCTTTGCGAGATGACGCGGCAAAGTCGCGAACGATTCTTGAAATGTTTTCGTACATCTGCAAACTTCCGTATTGCGAGACGTGCGCGTTTGGATTAGGCAACCCGTCTGATAACTGTACTCTGAATAAATGTCCCGGACTAGACCCCACGTTCTCCATCGCGTGCAACGGCAGAGGTATTTGTACCAAAGACACATTTCAGTGCGAGTGCGAGGAATGCTACGAAGGCGAGAGTTGCGAAAAATTTGCAAATCCACCCGTGTTTACTCGCGCGCCGGAAGTCGATATCGCTTTAGATTTGGCATCCAACGAAATCGCGTCGTTTACTTTTGGAGCGTCGTTATCAAACGCGACGACGACGACGACAGAGGAGAAGGCGGACAACGATATCAAGTTTCGAGTTGTGAATGCTCGGTCTGTTCGAGCGGCTTCTATCGATACCAACACGGGAGAGTTTCTATTTGACGCGACAAAAGTTACTCACACAAATGCGCAACAACAGAAGAAAATGATCGACGTGACAGTCGAAGCGATTGACCCGCGCGGAGAGAGCGCTCAAATCTCTTTCCCGATTCTCGTCTCGAACGTACCGAACACGGCGGGAAACACCGAGATTCAAAGAATAGCCGATGGCGGGTGGACGATTCGTACGCTCGAAAAAGAGAGCCCAACGGCGACGCGTAGCAACAAAGAAAGTCAAGGAAATGGCGAAAACGTGGAAAAATCAGCCTCCGCCGACGAGAACAACGAGAGCAAAAAAGAAGACGCGAAGATTGAAAAATCTTTTGGCTTCCTCTTCTTCGTCTCTTTAATCGGCCTCGTCCTCCTCGGCTTATTCGGGTTCCAAATCTTAAAACTCCGCAACCGACACTTACACCGAAGAGGTTTACGCCACGTCGAACTCCCGGAATGGAACGCCACGGACGACGTCGAAACGCTCCGATCGAGATACTTCGAATCCAACAGAGACGAAGTGCGAAGCGTAGCGTAAAAATTTCTACACGTAGATACTTTGTGTTTTAATCGCACAACCAATAACACACACACATTACTACCACTACTACTACTACTACTTTCGCATCAAAACAAAGCTCACATCATTCCTCCTCCTCCTAATAATCCAGCTTCGTGCAACTCTCTTTGTAACCCCTCGTTCCCGTGCAAAAGTTCTCGCAAATTCCTCTCCAGTTCCTCGATTTTCCCCTCTAAAAACGTCCTCTGGTTTTGACAATCGTCCATCATCTTCTCCGCTTTTTTCACCGTTTGCGCGAGCTCTCTCTCGATCTGTTCTCTCGATCTCAGCACGAACCCTCGTCCGATGGGTTTGTACAAATTCGTAGTCGTTTCGTCGTCTTCATTCGTCGAAACGGATAACTCTTTCGCGGTCAGTAACGCTCGCTGTTTCTCGACGGATTTTTGTTGAAACTGCGAGTGCAATTGCTTCAACTTTTGCGTGGTGTCGATGTATTTTTGTTGCAGTTCGGTGAACTGTTTCCGTTCCGCCGATGGTGGTTTTACCGACGCCGATGCCGATGCTGCCGCTGCGCTCATTATTCGTCGAGAGAATGAGTATTCGTGCGCTGCTTTTTGTATCTTTTATAGCGCAAAAGCGTTCGCAAAAATGGAGACATTTGCGTTGACTTTTCCCAAAATTCCCCTACTTTGAAGCGCGAGAAAGAACGATGATACCTTTGTGCAAACCGTGCCATCTGAGCAGCCAACGCGCGTTTCGAAGCGCTCCTGCGCCTGCACATCCTGCCACGTTTAATGGTCGAAGAAATTGTGTGGTTTCGCGAGTAAAACGACGACAAAAAGAACGTTTGATGATGAGATTCGTGCGCGCAAACTCGGGGAAGTATTCCGACTATTCAGAAACGTCCTCCGCGGTGAAAACGATCGTCTCCGGAATGACGGCCGTTGCCAACACCTTGAGGCAGAGGATGAAGAAGAGAGGGGAGGACGTATCATCGTCTTTGTCTTCTTCTCCTTCTTCGTTGAAAAAACTCCGGAATGGGAATCCAGCGAGGACGGTCGAAATGCTCGAGCGTCGAATAGCGGACGAGTTTCGCGTGAAGGAATATTTATGGACCGGGGATATCGACGTCGATTTGTTCTCGCTGAAATGTGTTTTTACAGATCCGACGCTCTCGTTTACCGGGTTGGAGACGTTCAGAGATAACTTGGAGAGTTTACAGCCGAGTTTGAGACGCATCGCGCCCGAAGGAAAGAGAAGGGTCGAGTTGCGCGAGTGCGGGAAAGACGAAGACTCGGCGGACGTCGTCGTCGCCAAATGGCGAATGGTCGGCAACCTGCAATTGCCGTGGCGACCGAAAATCGACATCCAAGGCGAAACTCGATTTCAGTTTCGGAGAGAGAGAGTGGACGATGTGGAAGAAGAAGAAGAAGAGCGAGAGAGAAAGGGTGGAGAAGAGGAGGACGAGAACGAGACGTGTCTCCGCGTGGTGTCCTATCGAGAAACGTGGTCCGAAACGGCGTCCGAGGCGCTCTGGCAACTCGTCACGCCGTTCGCGCACGAGAAGGAGTAACTTTTGCAAAAGCCAAGCGCAACGAGAGTAGTAGTAGTAGCAGTAGTAGTACTCGTACTAGTTTATGTAGTCATTCGTGTAGTGTAGTCGTCCGCGCCAATCTGCCAAATATTCTTCTCTCCTCAGGCACCTCTTTTTGCTCGTCTGCGTCTCTTCAGTTTTATTCCATTACAAAACACGCAAAACACGCTCGCACGACATGCAATCATCGGGAGAAAGACTCGACGACGACAATAACGACAATACCGTTACGCGTCGTCGTTTTACTCGTCGTCGTCGCGTTGCCCCAAATGCGCGTTCGTTCTCGTCGAAAGGGTTAATAGTAAAAAACGTTCTCGTTACGTTTGCGCTTTGGCTGCTCGTTTTCTCGAGCGAAAAATCATCCTTTTGCAACGGAGATGACGACGTGAAGTGTCCGACATCAAACGAGTTCCAAACGCTCTCACCCATCACCCAACCGTCACCGATCGAGGAAATGGAATGGCTGGCTCGATACGATTACGCGAATAAAGATGATCACACGAAGAAAACGGAACGGGTGATTGCGAAATTATCGAATGGTCAAATATACCAATCGAAGGACAACGGGAAGACGTTCGCGGACGAGACGGCGGTTTTGAGAGGGTTCCAAGAGGATAAAGGATTCATAGTCGACCGGATTTTAGTTCCGAGCGATGATTTATACACGAAACGAGTGATTTTACAAGGGAATAAAGATCGGCATTGGGCGTCGAAAGATCTCGGCGACAGTTGGATACAACCGTGCGGGTTTGAAAGCGCCAACGACGACGACGCGAACAATTGTTTCAAGAGTCCGACCGGTGGGAAGTACGAACAAGGGTATAGGATTGTAGGAAGCATGGTGATGCATCCCGGCGAGCATAGGGATGGGTACATTTTGGCATTGGTGAGCCGACCGGAGTGCGAGAGGACGTATTACGACGACACGGTGACGTGCGCGAAGGATTTGATGTTGACTACGGATTTCGGGAGAACAGAGTGGAGGAATTTAACGGATTCGAGCGATAACGATATCGTTAGTTTTGTGGATTTCGACTGGGGACCAGATCCAGATCCTACGCACAGCGAAGCGAGCGTTTTGGCGACCGTGTATACGAGTAAAGAGGACTTGTGGAAATCGAGACATCATCCCGGGTTTAGTTTCGCGGTAACTTTTATACGCTCGTCGTCGTTTTTTGTGGGGAAAGATTGGTACGCGCATAAAACTCCATGCGGGAACGTGTTCGAGGTGTTAAATAAGGACGTCTACGTCGCTGCTTTGAAGGATTGCGACAAGTATTTGAAAATGTTGGAAGATTCGAAAGACATCTCGGACGAAGAGGAAAAAGAGTTGAGGTACGACCACGTGCAGTTGGAAGTGTCCACAGATAGCGGCGAGACGTTTAATCCGATATGCTTCCCAGAAAATATTCGCGCGAAATCGTTCACGATATTCGATTTCGATGCGGTTCAGAAAGGGCCGGATTTCATCAGCATCGACCACGCGGAGGAAGAAACGTCGGCGGTTGAAGGCGCCGCGCCGATGGGGAACTTGTACGCCGCGGATGATTCGTTGCGACTATTTTCCCTATCGCTTCGTAGAAACGTGCGCGAACGAGGCGTGGCGGATTTCAGCGGCGTTGCAGGCATGAATGGCGTGTTCATTGCAAACCAAATAAGCAGAGATGCGTTTAAAAGTACGTATAATTATAACGACGTGGACTATAGTAGTTATTACCAAACCTTGCAATCGTTCAACGGAGGAGGCGTGTGGCGATACATTCCCGCTCCGAAGAAAGATGCGAACGGAAACGATATTCAAGGGTGCACGGTTACGGACGACTCGAAAACAGTGTGTAGCTTACACTTGCACGGCGAAAGCGCGTGGTCTGGAGGTGAAAATTGGGAAACGCGGTTCGGCGCGGTGTATTCGCACCAATCCACGCCGGGTGTCATCATATCGACAGGAAATGTCGGGAACGTGTTATCGAAAGAAGCGAGCGAAGTGAACACGTACATCTCTCGCGATGGTGGGTACACGTGGGAAGAGACGTTACAAGGACCGCACATTTACGAGTTTGGTAACTTTGGCGCTTTAATCGTCGCGGCGAAAGAATCGAGCGTGGGGCAAACCGACGAGGTTTGGTTTTCGCGAGACGTCGGGAAGTGCTGGGAAGGCCCAATCAAGTTGAGTAAACCGATCAACGTCCACAACATTCGCACGGATGTCGTTCAGAAAGGATCGGTGTTTGTTATCCACGGCGAAGATGCGACGAAATCGGAATCGTACCAAGCCTCCGGCATCGCGTACGTCATCGATTTCGATAACTTATTGCTCAGCAACTCGACGTTTCGAGTCGATAAGTGCGACGAGAAGAACGATTACGAGACGTGGTTTCTGAATATTCCAAACCAAAAGGAGTGCAACATGGGCGAGAAAGTTGAAAGACGACGCCGGAAACGGTACGCGAGGTGTTTGAACCTTGAAGACGGCGTCGTGTCGGAACTCCAAGATACCGTTTCGCAATCTCACGTGTGCGAGTGCGAGCACATGTTTGACACGTCGTGTGAATACGGGTATTACAGAGTTCACTCGTCGCCCTCGGCTATTTCAGGGTGCGATCCGATGCCGAATGTGAACATCGAAGAGTGCGCGTACTTGATAGATAAAGGATCGATTCCGAAATCTCACGAACGGATCGTTCACGGAGACGTTTGTAACAACCCGTTAAACGCGCTCGGCGCAGAATACGACGATTTAGGCCACAAGAAAGGGAAAAAGCACAGCACGAAGCATCCTCTGTTTGGATTTATCATCTTTTGTCTCTTTGGCGGAGCTTTTTATGTGGTGTATAAATACTTTGATTTAGGCCGCTACGTACCGCACGGGTTCCGAGACGCGGTGAATGAATTCTTTGAAAACGTCATGGATTGGTTGAGAAGAATGCGGAGTAACATGGGATCATCATCAGGCGGTGGTGGTGGTGGCTTTAGACGGTTTGGCGGCGGCGGCGGTTCGAGACCAGATGGATACTTTGAACCGTTAGCGGATTTTGATGAAGACGAGATTTGAATAAAATTATTAAACGTGCGCGAGGGCTCGCGGGTTAGACGACGACGACGAAGAAAACTTATATGAATAAGTGATTAGAATGTACAGATACTTTAATAAATGTAACACAGCGCATCTTCCTTCCTCTCTCTCTATCGTCCACTATACCTAACATCGTACGCCGAAGCCGCCTGCTCTTTTGCGACGCACGAGTTACAAATTTGCCAACTCGCCATCATCGTCGATTGCGACAACGTCTCCGTCAGCGTAGAACACGCCGAACACTTCTTCCTCTCATCTTCTACCACTCCATCGTCTCCTTCTTCGCTAACCACCTCTAAAAGTTTCACGTACGGCATTTCCCTCGGTATTTTCTCCATCATCACAATCTTACAACATTTTCTCCGCTTCGCTTCCTCTTCGCTTTTCTCTAACAAATGCTCTTCCACCTCCAAATCAGTCCCTCGCAAACTCGGCAACACGTACGTCTCTAAAACCTCTAAAACTGGACAACAATCGATTGCACTGAAACCCACGAAGCAATTTTGAATTCCCACGCACGCGCCGGATTGATTTTGAATGGCCAGTATCGAAAACATGTGCCCGTTCGACGCAAGCAATTGCAACTGTTTTTGGAGTTTTGTTTTGGATAACGACGGGTTTGGCGACGACGTAAACGACGACGACGATATCTCTTTCGCGTGCAAATCGAGCAAATGAATGATTTCATTCACGTCGAAAGGGACGGCGTAGTTTGCCAGGCGATACGCGATCGATGATGATGATGATGACATTCTTTTATAAAGTGCGTACTTTTTTCTCACTTCAAATTGAAAATTTTCTTCGCTATCGTTCTATAAATCTCTCCTTCTAATGTCACATTCTCCCGTTGTTGTTGTTCTTCGTCATCTTCCGTCGTCGTCGTCATGGTTAAACTCGCCGCCACTGGCCTCCCGATATCACCGCCTCGACTGACGCCTTCCAAAATCGGCACCTCGGCTAAAACGTCCACGCCTAACTGTTTCGCGAACTCGCTTCCGCCGCGTTCGCCGAAGGGAAAATGTTTCGTTTTCCCGCCGTCCGCGCTAAAATAACTCATATTCTCCACCACGCCTAAGATTTTCGCGTCTACTTTCGCGTACATATCCACCGCTCGTCTCGCGTCGATTAAACTCAACTCGTTCGGAGTGGACACGACGATAACCCCGGATATCGGTACTTTCTGCGCCACCGTGATGTGCGCGTCTCCCGTCCCCGGCGGCATGTCTACGAACAACACGTCCAAGTCGCTCCCCCACTTTGTCTCTTGAATCAGCTTACTCAGTGCCCCCATGACCATGGGACCTCTCCACACCGCCGCTTGGTCGCGTGGGAGTAAAAATCCCATCGATTGGCACTTGACGTTGAAATTTTCCAACGGGAGCATCCGTTTCGATCCGTCTCGTTCCGTCACCACTTTCGGTTGCAAATCGCGCAAATTCATCAACAACGGAATCGACGGCCCGAAAATATCCGCGTCTAACAGGGCGACTTTTAACCCACACTTCGCGGAGGCGATGGCGAGATTTACCGCGGTCGTCGATTTCCCGACCCCGCCTTTCCCCGAGGCCACGGCGATGATGTGTTTGCAGCGCAGAAGGGACGGAGGGAGCGGAGGTTTCTCGAACACTTTTTTCTTCTTCAACGCGGAGGTGTTGGCATCCACGAAGGAGGACTCGGCCGAGGAAAAGAAGGAGGAATACCCTCCTGATCGAAAACAAAAACAAAGACTTTTACGCGATGCGACGCTGCGAGAAGAGGACGCACACGCGGCGCTCTTGATTCGATCTCGCAACAGTAAACAACTCTTCATCTTCGTGCAACCAACTGTCTCGCGTTTTTCTCCCGAAATTTCGTTCAAAATGTCTCATAAAAAAGGTACGAATAGTAGAGAGATACAAGCACACCACTCTTTTCTTCTTTACGTCGCGTTTACGCGTTTCTTTCGCTCTCTTTCTCCTCGTTTTGATCTTTCGCGCGGTTTCTTCTTTCTGCGAGAAGTGAGCGTCCATCATCATCATCATCGTCATCTTTTCTCACGAGACACATTTTGAAAATTTGGGTGCCGAAAATCTCCCCTTGAATGTGATCTCATTCTCTCTCTCTCTCTCTGCGTTGCGCTTAGTAAAAGCGGAGAGAGAGAAAGAGAGAACGAGGCTCGTTCCTTTCGCGAGAGGAAGCGCGCAGAGGAGATGATAGGCGACCCGAAGGAACTACTGCGACGTAAAGACGATCGAGAGAAAGAAGAAGGCTCTCTTTGATTTTTACTCATTTTTTTAAAATTTCTCCCTCTTTTCTCTCCGCTCCAGACCAGAAAAAGCACAGAAAGACAACAACACTATGACGACGACGAACATCGACATCTCGGCGCCAAAACCGAAAGTCAACGGCGAACAGATGGGTTTATTTTCCGGGAAGACCGTACAGTTAGTGTTGGAAACGACGAGCAACAGTGAAGGTGGTTCTGTGCTCAAAGGGAAAGCCGCGGACGGGATGGAAGTGACCGCGCACTTGGACCAGTCTTTGGGCGCGGCGCCGCGGAGTCGGTTTATCGAAGTCGAAGGCGTGGTGACTGGTCCGCAGGAGATTAAAGCGACGAACGTGGCGAGTTTTGGCGAGAGCGTGGATTTGTTCGCGTATAACGAGATGTGCAAGATGTTGCACGCGAAAGGGAGGGAGATGATTTTGTAAATCTCTTCTTCTTCGGATGCGCACAAATAAACACGAGTACATTTTTAATCACAAAACACATACAAAAGTATAATATATAAATAACAAGTTATCATCAGTCCGTTATGTATGTGCATTTAAGCGACTAAAAGCTCGACCGCATCTTTACTCAGCGCGCTTTTCACGGTCTCTCGTACGTATTCTTTGAACTTTTCCCCGCCTTTCATTCCGGAAATGATCTCCGTGCCGAACCCGCTGACTAAGAGAGACCTCGCGATTTCTTTCGTCAAACCTCGGCTTTGGATGTAAAACAACTCCTCCTCTTCCAAATCGGAAACGGTGCATCCGTGCGTGCACTTGACGTCATCCGCGATGATCTGTAAATTCGGTCTGGCGTTCACCGTCGCTTTCGGCACTAACAATAAGTTTCTCGTGATTTGTTTCGCGTCGGTTCGTTGCGCGAGTTTGTTCACTCTCACGTTGCCGTCGAAAACGCCTTTACCCGAGGACGAGGAGACGATGCATCTGTGTCGTTGATCCGTCGTGCCTTCCTCGAAATCGAGAATAATCGCCGAATGTAAATCTTGCGTTTGTTTCGAGCCGGCTAAGTTGAAGCAGTTCAGTTTCGTGTCTGTTTTCTTCCCGAGTTGTTTCACTCTTAAATCGTGTCGGTGTAACTTCGCCCCGACGTTGACTTCGTTAATCTCGTACATCGAAGACTCGTTTTGTCGGACGTACGTCGCGCGAGTGTGTACGGCTTCTCGACCGTGGTCTTGCGAGAGCGAGTGAAACACGCGCGCGTTTTCTGCCAAATGTATCTCGACGACGTCGTTCGCCCAGTACCGAGAATCGTGTTTTTTCCCGGAGCCGCCGACGGTGGCGTACTTCTCAACCACGCTCACCGAACTCTTCGCGAGCGCGTCGATGAACACTCTCGCGTTCGCACCCGTCGCCAATTCCCCATCTTTTCTATCTTTCGAACTCCTCCTCGCGTGGATAATATACACGATATTCTCCACGTTCTCACTCTTCACCGTGATGCACGCGACGTTATCGCTCCTCGCGCAGCTCTTGTTGATTCTCGCGAAAATCGCGCCTTGTCCCTCAACCTCCTCGTCTTCGTCGTACGTCCCAATCGCAGTCGCGATGTCACCGCTTATCGTCCTCGAAATTGAAACCCCATTTTTGTCGTCCTCGTCGATTGAAGACCACTTCTCGGAAAACCGGCCGTTGACGAATGCGACGACTTTCGCTCCTTCCGGAACATCCGCCAAGAACGCTTTCATGTCCTCCTCTACATCCGCCTCGCTATCATCTTCTCTCACCAACGTCGCACTCGTAATCTCCGAAACGTCAAAAAAACGCCACGACTCGTCCCTGTTCGTCGGCGTTTTCGATTCCGAGAGTTGTTTCGACGCACTCGAGCGCATGCGTTCGACCCACGATTCAGACGACGATTCAGACGACACGCAGGCATCCCTCGCCTGCAGTATCCACTCGTTATCTCTTTTCTTCAGGGAAGAAGAAGACTTCGATGCTTTCGCCGTCGCCGCCCCTCCTGAAGCAGCAGCGGCGGCAGTTTTTGTCGCGCGTCTGCTCCCTCTCGTTTTCGTTTTCGTGTCGTTGCTGTTGTTCTTCTCCGTGGTCGCGGAGGAGGTATCAAAAGATGACGACGATAAAAGTCGCCGCCGGCTGATTCTTCGTAAAGATTTGGACGACATTGACGTTTTCCCCAATCCATTTTGCGAAGAAGAAGTCGACGCGAGAGTAAAGGAGGAGGACATAGTTTCGCGCCAGTTCTCTGCAGTCACAGTGAGCTTTCTTTTGGTTCTCGTTTAGTCGCGTTCTCGTTTTCAACAAAACCTGCGAGGAGGCTCAAAGTTTGCGGTGCGTGATCTCTTCAATCTTGAATCGATAAGAAGCAGAGAGAAAGACTTGTCAAGTTATTCTGAGGAGGAAAAATCTGCTCTTGTCAGAGACAAAAAAAAGGAAAAAACGTTCGCTTTTTTTTTTCCTTTTAAAAAGAAGAAATCACATGTATTCGCGCGTTTAAAGAAGAAGCGCGATTGAGTATTCAGAGCACAAAACGACACGAAAGCGTCTCATGTCTTCTTCTTCTGCTGCTTCCAAAACATACTCAACCTCTTTCCTGGGCAACTCATCGGCTTTGAAGTGGCGCATCGACCGAGTGCTAAACAACACCTCATGCAATGTCATATCTGTCATATTGGCTTCCTTCGAGTGTTTGCTGGATATTAAGAAGTCGAGCTACACAGCACCTTTGCGGATCGGTGTGTTGCCATCCCAATCTTTAGCGGCCTGGCGAACAGATCGCTGGAATTCGATAAAAGCATCACTCCTGTCCCACAGCTCTGTGAAGTGCCCCAGCGCCGCGACCGTGTCAAAGTAAACCAGATCCGTGCCACCGATAGAGCATTCAAACGCGGCTTGATAGCCTAAAGACTCGTAAAGGGCGCAAGCGCTGCTGAAGTTCTCGGGCATCAACCCAACGTGATGCACACCCATACGCTTGGCATCTAAAAACTCTTTGTACACAGATGGTGCATCATTTTCGCAGTATATGAGTTCTATCTGGGTATCACCGGAATTGCCTACCGCCAAGGTAACCGCCGCTTGCGATGTCCCACCTCGATAACGCTGGCGTTCTAATTGGGCATGTTCGAACACAAAGAAAGGACCTGCTCGAACCACTTCTATCCAGTGCTTTAGCGCAACATCCATATCTTCAACGACGTATGCAATCTGACTCACGGTACCAAACGCAGGTGCTAAAACTTGCTGAACCAACGGCCTCACTCCTTATACATAATCACTGAGAAACTCGACGTTAAAAAGAGCCCGTTAATCGCCACATGTGAAGCGCATACTCACTCAGGCTTGGCGTTTTCTGGGCTCCAAAGCACTGTCTTGAGCACTATCTTTAGCAATGTCTTTGGCGATATCTTTCACCATGCCGCTGAGCAAATCTTTCATAAAGCTCAGAACACGCTCTGTTTTTTCATCATCAATCTGATCATTGAGGCGACCGAACGCCAGTCCTTCCATCTGATATTGCCCGATATCACAAATCAGTTCGAATTGAGCACGCTGACCATTCCATTCGGGAATTATCGCTAACGCATCTCGCCGCCACGTATTCACAAACCGTTGATAGGCCGCCTTGAGGACCTCAGCAAGCTTCGGATGCTTACGAGCCGCAATCACCAAGTCCTGATAGGCTAAATAGTGGCCTTCACTGAGATGGCGCCAATAAACGTTGATCGCGTGAGCCATCGCGTCCATTCCTTTGGGAATATCCTCCAGATCACGCTGATGGTCGGTTAACCGCTTGGCATGCAAATAATTGATCGCCGCCTTCACCGCATCCAGCTTGGCTGGAAAGTGATACTGCATAGAGCCTTGACTGACTTTGGCCGTTTTAGCAATCTTTGCCATGGTCGTATTCTCGTAGCCAAACTCCACAATACATTCAAGCGTCGCAATCACAATACGATCCCGCGTCAGTGCGCTCTTTTGTGCCTGCCATTTAACCTTGTCTGCTTTACCCATCTGATGAATCTCTTGCCTTGTGCTGTGATCTCGGGCCGCTGATGGTAGTGCCTGAGTTTGTCACAAACAACTTTGTCGATCATTGCGGACTTAGCCCGGCAACTCGCCCTATGTCCTGTACTTAATCGTCGGGCAGACCAAGCACGCGCTTGGCTATAATGTTCAGCTGGACCTCCGAAGTGCCACCTTCAATTGAATTCGCTTTTGATCGCAACCACTCCCTTGTGGTGGCAAGCTCACGTTCGGAGTAACCCTCAGCATCCCATCCCAACGCCTGCGTCCCCATTATGTTCATCATTATTTCGCAGCGGACTTTATTCAGCTCGGTACCAAAATATTTAAATATCGACGATGTAGGTGAGGGATTCGAACTCACTTTTGTCTCAGACGACACCCGTTTGAGGGTCAGCCTAAAAGCCTGGCTCTTCATTTTGTAGCGGGTAATTTTGTCTCTGAGCGCATGATCGGCCACTTTATGATCTTTTTCTCCAACATAGAACTTGGCCTGATTTTCCATGCTATATCGAGCCTT
>ENA-OWPI01001603-OWPI01001603.1-marine-metagenome-genome-assembly--contig:-NODE-1603-length-24581-cov-7.045707_pt1 | contig 24581 bp, 23 predicted proteins | sample MGYA00238138_ERZ651775 | MGnify/ENA primary metagenome ERZ651775 (study PRJEB26906, sample SAMN06265043) | marine metagenome | isolation source: Helgoland LTER site | place: Germany:Helgoland, sampling...
AGCAACCCACTGGTTCATTTGGAGTTGGCTTTTCTTATTCAAATGATGAGGGGGCAGGAGGAACTGTTAAGTTAAGTGAACGAAATTTTCTTGGTCGTGGGCAGTTTTTGTCATTTAACCTGACATCACTTTCAGATTCAAACCAAATACACTTAAACTTTTCCGAACCACAATTTCTTAATCGTGATTTAGCATTGGGTCTTAAATTAGGTAGTAAAACAACTACTCAACAGTTCAGCGCATATGATGCTGATGTTACTGAGTTCGAACCTTCACTGTCATTTCCAATATCACGAAGGAGCACCTTAAAGCTTAAGTATAGGTTTTCCGATGAAACTTTGACCTCTAAGTCTGCGAACCTCTCTTCAGCAATATCAGGTCAAATGGGATCAAAAAAAATAAATACATTAGGGTATGTTTATGACTTAGATAGTAAAGTGGACGCTATAGATCCAAATGACAATTTTTTTCTAAAGTTATCTCAAGACTACTCCGTTGAAGATAAAAATTTTAGCTTTATTAAAACTAACGCAATGTTAAGACGTCATAAAATGGTGTTTAGGGAAGAGGTTGGTATTTCTGCTAGCTTTGAGTTTGGTCATCTTGCTCAGGTTGAAGGTATGAGTAGGGAGGTTGATAGATTTAAAAGTTTTACAAGTCAAATGCGGGGTTTTAAAAGTGGAGGCATTGGTCCTAGAGACCGGCATTCAACAAATCAGGACCCCTTGGGCGGGCAGTATTTTGCAGTTGCTCGTTTGGAATCGGACTTCCCATTAATGGTTCCTGAGGAGTATAATGTCCGCGGTGCTATCTTTTTAGATGCTGGTTCGGTATGGGGTTTGGATGATAGAGGTGGGACGACAGGTGCACACCAACCCGGAGGGGTAGTTGATGATAAATTCCATCTCCGCTCCACACTTGGGGCAGGACTGCTTTGGGGGACACCAATAGGACCTCTTCGGTTTGATTTCACTAAAGCAATAAAAAAACTGAGCTATGATAAGCCAGAGTCATTTAATTTTAGCATTTCAACAAAATTTTAATTATGATTAGAAAACTAAAATTATTTTTAATTTTTTCTGCTCTCTTGATGTCTAGTGTAGAGGCCTCAGAAGACTTTAAAGGTAAAATTTTATATCTTAATCAGAACAAAGTTTACTCAGAATCGATATTTGGCAAAAACCTTGAAGAGATGTTTCGCAATGAATCCAAAAAGCTTAAAGAGCAAAACCGTCAACTTACTAAAGAGCTAGAGATTGAAGAGCAAAGATTAACTAATGAACGAGAAGGTATGCCTTTAGACGAATTTAAGATTTTGGCAAAGAGTTTTAATGCCAGAGTAGAGAAGGTCAGAAAGGAACAAAAAGAAAAAAGTGATATTCTAAAATATAAGTTAGAAGAGGAGAGAACGTATTTTTTTAATGCAGTTTATCCATTATTACTTGAGTTTGTAGCAAAAACAAATGCAACTGGAATACTAGACTCGTCAGTTGTTTTAGTGGGAAACAGTAACCTAGATGTAACAAATAAAGTTATTCTTATTATAAATGATAAATTACCTTTGGTTGCTCCATTTAAGTTAAAGAGGAGTGACTAGTATTTTACTTTTAACTAACTCTTTCGTATTGAAATAAGCTTAAGGCGTTACATTTTTTAACATAAAGTCTTTAGTCATCATATTTAGATAAGAAGTTAATTTAATTTAAGTGAGGTTATATTCAGATATGGATAACAGTTCTGCTAATATTGAGACTATCAAAAAGATTATCCCTCATCGTTACCCATTTCTTTTAATAGATAAAGTTATTGACATCGCTCCTTGTGAAAAAGCTCATGGGATAAAAAATGTAACTATTAATGAGCCACATTTTCAAGGACATTTCCCTGAGCAACCTGTAATGCCAGGAATAATGATAGTCGAGGCCATGGCTCAAACAGCGGCTGTTATGGTTGGCTTTAGTAGTGAGATAGCAAGTGAAAACTTTTTAGTTTATTTTTTGGCAATTGATAAATGTAAGTTTCGAAAGAAGGTCGTACCAGGCGATGTACTAGAGCTAGATGTAAGTGTTGTAAGAGGTAAGATAGGTTCGAAAGTATGGAAATTTAGTGGAGTTGCTTCAGTTCAAGGTAACAAAGTGGCTGAGGCAGAGTTTACAGCAATGATAGATTTAGAATCGAAATGAATAGATCTGAGTATATTCATCGAACAGCTATTGTTGAAGAGGGTGCAAAAGTAGGGTCTAGTGTAAAGATCGGACCTTTTTGTTTTGTGGGCCCTAATGTAGTTTTAAAACCTGGAGTCATATTAAAGAATAATGTGACTGTAGTAGGTGATACCATAGTTGGTGATGATACTACTGTTTTTCCGTACGCAACCGTTGGTGAAATCCCTCAAGATTTAAAGTTTTCTGGAGAAGAAACTAGGCTAGTTATAGGTAAACGTAACCAAATACGCGAAGGTGTCACAATCAATACTGGTACTTCTGGAGGAGGAGGAGTCACAGTAGTTGGGAATGATTGCCTTCTCATGACTGGTTCACATGTAGCTCATGACGCTCAAATTGGAAATAATGTAATAATGGCAAATCAATCTGCAGTGGCTGGACATTGCGTTATAGAGGACAATGTCATTATCGGTGGTCTGTCTGGCGTCCACCAGTTTGTTAGGATTGGGCGTGGTGCAATTATTGGTGCAGTTACAATGGTAACAAATGATGTAATACCTTATGGTTTAGTGCAAGCCTCACGTGGAGAACTGGAAGGTTTAAACTATGTCGGTTTGAAAAGAGCTGGGGTTTCTCGAGAAGATATTTTGGCATTAAGGGCTAGCTATCAGATTTTAAAGCAAGGCGATGGCACATTCCACGACCGTGCTAAAAAACTATTAGAAGAAACTAACAGTACCTATGTAAAAGAGGTAGCTGATTTTATTTTAGGCAGCACTGATAGATCTTTTTTAGTGCCAGGATGAGAAGAGTTACATGGAATTAGTATTAGTGTCTGGGGTAGGGGGTCTTCCACAGGTTTTGGCGGCTAATTTGGAATCGGCTGGGTCTGCTTTTCTAGTTTACGAAATTGAAGGTTTTGAAAATAAAGGTCTTGAGAAGTATAGTCCCCAAACCTTAATATTGGAACATTTAGGTTCATTTATTGATCAATTAAAAAAAATAGGGATAAAACAGATTTGCTTTGCTGGTAGTATCACCAGACCCAATTTAAACTTTTCATTAGTTGACGAACTAACTTTACCGCTAGTCCCAGTTATAGCTGAAGCATTAAAACATGGTGATGATCAGGCTCTTAGATTGATTTTATCAATTTTTGAGGATTCTGGTTTTAAAATTTTGGGCGCCCATGAAATATGTCCAGAATTATTAATTTCTGCAGGCGTTCACAGTGAGATTCAGCCAGAGCCTTCCGATTATAAGGATGCTCAAAAGGCAGAGGAGTTGATGATTGGCCTTAGCCCTTTTGATATCGGACAATCTTGTATTGTTTCGTCTGGGCAGGTCCTAGGGATCGAAACTTCTAGCGGCACTGATATGATGCTGGAGAGTATAGGGTTTATTAAGTCCCTAAAAGTTGTCGAAAAGTCAAAGTTTCTATGTGATGAAGATCAAAAATTTGTGAAGAATGGTCTACTGTATAAAGCTGCAAAAATTGGTCAAGACTTGAGAGTTGATATGCCAGTTATTGGTCCTGAAACATTTTGCCTCGCTAATAAGGTGGGTATTAAAGGTGTAGTCATAAAATTTGGAAATGCACTCGTTTTGAATTATGAAGAGTGTTTAAGGTTATCTAATTCTTTTGGTTTATTTTTTTTGGTTGAAAAATGAAAATTTATTTGATTGCTGGAGAAGAATCAGGTGATCTTCTGGGGTATAATTTGATGTCAGGGTTGAAAAAAATTATCCCAGATGTTGAATTTTGTGGAGTTGGAGGCTCTTTGATGGAGAGCCAGGGACTCAAATCTATTTTCAAAATGAGTGAACTCAGTGTTATGGGAATTTTTGAAATTTTACCAAATTTATTTAAATTAATAAAACGTAAAAACCAAGTAATAGACGATATAATTAGGCTAAACCCTGATGCTCTAATAACAATTGACAGCCCTGATTTTTGTTTAAGAGTGGCAAAAAAAATAAAACAAAAGACAACTATTCAAACAATTCACTATGTGGCGCCAACAGTTTGGGCTTGGCGAAAAGGGCGTGCTTTGAAAATGGCAAAGTATATTGATCATGTCTTAGCTTTATTTCCTTTTGAGAAACCTTTACTTTTGGAGAGTGGATTAAGCTGTGATTTTGTTGGCCATCCTATAGTTAGTCAGCAAACTGCTAAACCAAAAGAAGTTAATGATTTTAGAAATAAGTTTAATCTAGGTAAAAGAAAAATCATACTAATTTTACCAGGAAGCCGTATCACTGAAGTAAAAAGGTTAATAAGAATATTTGAAAAAACACTTGATTTAGTGAATCATAAGTTTCCAGAGTTTGCATTAGTTATTCCAACAACAAAAACTGTTGAAAGTTTAGTAAAGGAATTCACAAAAACATGGTCTAACAAACCTATAATACTAACTAATAATAATTACTCTCATGAAGCTTATAATAGTTATAAAAGAGCAGTATTTAAGGAAGCAACTGTTGCTTTAGCAGCGTCAGGAACGGTTTCTTTGGAGCTTGCAGTTAACTCTGTGCCAATGGTGATTGCCTATGATGTTAATTTTTTATCCAGAATAATATTAAAATTTTTATTAAAAATAAACACAGTAACTTTAGTTAATATTGTGGCTGAAACTGATGCTGTGCCTGAATTTCTTGGAGCAAATTGTCAGCCTGCAGTGATTGCAGGGGCTATAATAGAATTATTGAACAGTCACGAGCTTAGAGGCAAACAGATTGAAAGTCATGAAATTTGTATGGCAAGACTTCTACCAGAAGGTGACTTAACTCAGGGTAGTTTTGCCGCTGCCAAGGTTGTTCAGCATTTGAATTATAACAGAAAAAAAGTATAAATATTTTTTTAATATTATAAGAGCTAATAATGAAGGAAATTTTTTTATATGAATTATAGTGAAATTGACCCTAAGAACCTTATAGCGGACAGCTATAAAATTGAAGGAATAACATCGTCTGAATGTAGGTCTATTTTTTTGGATTGGGCACTAAGTATTCCTTTAGAAAAAGACACTAAGCTATTAATAAGTAAACTTTTACATTATTATCAAAACGAATCCAAAGATCACCCTATGACACTTCTTTTGTCTTCGTCATTGGAGTCAAAAATAGAAAATAGACGCACAGGTAGACGGCGGTCTAGAATTCATTAACCAATTTTCTGAGAGTCAATTTTGTCCAACATTGTCTATATTATATGGCGTCGTTTGATAAATTTCATTTATCCAGTTTCCATATAGTAAATGAGCATGGCTACGCCACCTATTGCTTGGAACTTTATTGGGATTGTTATCTGGGAAGTAATTGACAGGCATAGAGACTATTTTTGAGTTCAGGATGTCTCTTTCATATTCCTCTTTTAGTGTAAGGCTGTCATACTCTAAGTGATTAAATATATATAAGGACCTTCGTTTCTTATTTTCTACAAGGCAAGGTCCAACATCTTTGCTCGCTAGCAATGTTTTAAATTCAGATTGTTGATCAAGTTCAAATTGTTTCATTTCGGTCCATCGGCTTACTGGAATAATGCAATCATCTGAAAACCCTCTAAGGTAGGGAGAAGATGGTAACAAATTTTGATGTCTAAAACAGCCAAAGAATTTTTTCTTAAGCATATGTTTATTTATTCGGTGGGAGTGATACATCATAGCCATTCCTCCCCAACACACACCTATTGTTGAAAAAACATTGGTTTGAGACCAATCAAATACCTCGCAAAGTTCATCCCAGTAACTTACTTCCTCATAATTTAAATGTTCGATAGGGGCTCCAGTTATTATCAAGCCATCAAATTTTTCATTTTTAATTTCTAAAAAGGATTTATAAAACTCCTGCATATGAGTGGCCGCTGTATTTTTTGTTTTGTGTTCTGACATTCTAATTAAACTAAGTTCAATTTGCAGTGGAGTTGAGCCAATTAAACGAGAAAATTGGTTTTCTGTTTGAATTTTCTTTGGCATCAAATTGAGCAATGCTATACGTAGAGGGCGAATATCTTGACGAGATGCTTGAACATCACTTAGAACACTTACGCCTTCATTTTTTAAGATGTTAAACGCAGGAAGATTTTCTGGTAATTTGATAGGCATTGATTATTTGTTCACTCCCCATTTTTGTGTAAGACCTTTTGCAACTAAATCGTTAATTTGATCAACTGTTTTTATGTTAGTTAGATCTTTTGCATTAATAGTAACGCCCCAGTTCTCGGCCATTTTAGCATAACGTGGTTGTCTGTAATCAAGTGCTCTAGAATAAAGCCACCTAACAAAAGAGTTTGGATTTATTTTTTGTTCTTTTAAAGAAACAGTTTTTTTATATAGTTCCCAGGAGTCCAAAAGGAACTTGGGTTGATAGCACATAGGTTTGGGGTCTTTATCAAATCTATTAATTAGATCTTGTGTGTGCTCGTTTGTGCCTTTTATCCAAACTAATAGTAAGTGTTTTGATAGTTCTCCTAATATGTGGTCTTGTGGATCGAATGGATCGACAACTTCACAAATCGAACCACCACTATCACATACAAAATTCTGGTACCCATATATTTTTAGACCTTTATCAATAAACTTAACTGTGTCTAGAAGTGAACTTTTTTCAGCTTTTATGTGAAGTTCTTGTCGTCTTTGATACTCTAAAAAGGGCAGTCCTCCGTATTTTGTATCTCCGGGCTTACCCAGATAAGTTGAGAGAGGTGATAGATTTTCAAATGTTATATTTGAAGCAATGTATATACTGTCAGAGCGTAATAAGTCTGCTAAAAATGGATCTTCCATAATACGTGATTTAACATTATCTACGATGTGTTCTCCCATATAGTGAGTGCCAATTCTATAATCAACAGAGTAGTGAAACCACTCACCTGTTTGTCTAAGAATATTTGACACATAAGTTTTTCCAAGTCCCGACATCCCAAAAAAGAGTATTTTTTTGGACTTAGAATCTAGCCAGCTGGAGGCACTTTCATAAATCATAGTATTTCCTTTTGTCAGGTAATTATCCTTGATATTGAAAAAATCATAGGTAAATTTTAGTATTAATGTTACTTTGCGACTGTTTTGTAACAAGGTAATACAAAAATTTTAATGGTATGAAAAAGTAAATAATATTATGTTTGCGTATTACGAGAAGACATTATGTTTAAAAAATTTGCTCCAAGGATAATAATTGCCCCAATAAATACAAAGATTTGGATTGGTTCATCGAAAAATAATACACCAACCGCAGTCGCAATTGGAAGTCTTACAAAGTCCATTGGATAAACTACCATAGCATCAGCCAGTTGTAGGGCACGTGTTATGCAGAAATGTGCTGTCAAACCTGCAAAACCGATCACCACAACCCATGGTAGAGTACTCTTGGAGGGGACAGTTATTTGAAAGTCATAGCCGGCACATATGACTCCAAAAATTGTTTGCATCATAGTGAGCCAAAATAAGATGCAAGTTATTGATTGCTTTCTGGTTAGTAGTTTTGTTGCTATCCCTGTTCCTGTGAAACATATTGCACATAATGCTGCTGCTAAAATCCCTGGTGTTAGTCCAATTTCATCGGGCCTTGCTACGATCAATATCCCAATAAAACCGATGGAGGCAGCCATAAAGCGTTTTAACGTGAGTTTTTCAGATAAAAAAAATGGGGCAAATAGTGCAACCCAAACAGGTACCGAAAATTCAAAAGCAAACAGCTGAGCTAAAGTAATAGCGTTTAGAGCAAAGAACCAAAGGTTCTGTCCAACGAAGTGAGTTATATTTCTTGTCAGGTGCAAACGTAATTGCTGTATATTTATTTCATTTATCGTTCCAGAGGCTTTAGCAATAACTAATACCACAAAAACACCCATTATGGATCTATATGCCATTACCTCGAAGGTATCCAACTCATGTAACACTTGACGGCCTGCAACTGCCATTAAGGTAAATGACAGGACAGATCCCATCATCCAGATTCCTGCTTTTATTGGGTTATTAGCAAATGTTTGCATCTATGCCTATGGTTTTGGACTACTTTTAAAATTTATCCTTTTGGCGTGTAAAACTGGTTCTGTATAACCGGATGGTTGAACCTTTCCTGAGAAGACAAGATCACAAGCAGCTTTAAAGGCAACCGTTTTGTATGATGGAGCCATATCAATGTAAAGAGGATCCAAAGAGTTTTGTTTGTCAACTACAGCAGCCATTTTTTCCATAGTTAATTGGACTTGCTTGTTGTTAATAATATTGTGGTGGAGCCAGTTAGTGAGGGCTTGAGCTGATATCCTGCAAGTCGCACGATCCTCCATGAGGCCTACATTATTTATGTCTAGCACTTTTGAGCACCCAATCCCTTGATCAATCCATCGAACAACATACCCAAGGATCCCCTGACAATTATTTTCAATTTCACGTTGAATTTCTTCTTCTGACCAATTTTTACCATCGGCGATGGGTATCGTTAGCAAATCAGTTAAGCTTGCGCGGCTACCTTTTTTAATTAAGTCCATTTGAACATTGCTTACAGAGGTCTTGTGGTAGTGAGTGGCATGTAATGTAGCTGCTGTTGGACTAGGGACCCAAGCGCAGTTAGCGCCAGCTTCTGGGTGCGATTTCTTTTGGTCTAACATGGCTCCCATTAAATCTGGCATTGCCCACATACCTTTTCCTATCTGAGCGCGCCCCATTAGGCCACATGCAAGACCTATATCAACATTCCTGTCTTCATAAGATTTTATCCAAGAAGAGTTTTTCATATCCCCTTTTTTAAGCATGGGTCCAGCCTCCATAGAGGTATGAATTTCATCTCCTGTTCTATCTAAAAAACCGGTATTAATAAAAGCGACTCGTGAATGGGCTGCTCTAATGCACTCCATTAGATTCACGCTGGTTCTCCGTTCTTCATCCATTATACCAATTTTAACTGTATTTTTGGGTATCCCAAGTATCTGCTCAACAAGTGAGAAGGTTTCATCTGTAAATGACACTTCATCTGGCCCATGTAGCTTTGGTTTAACAATATAGATTGATTTACACAGTGAATTCCTAATTCCATCCGTTTTTAATAAGTCATGCATTCCAATTAAAGTAGTACAGATTGCATCCATCAACCCTTCTGGAATTTCATTACCATTACAGTCAAGAATTGCTGGGGTGTTCATTAAATGACCAACGTTTCTATTGAGCATTAAAGATCGAGCTTTGAGTCTAATAGTAGATCCACTTGGGTTAGTAATTTCAAGGTCTGGATTAAGTTTCCTGGTAATTTTTCTTCCAGACTTAATGAATTGTTCTTCAAGATCACCTTTCATCAGGCCTAACCAATTGCGATAGGCTAGAACTTTATCTTCTGCGTCAACCGTTGAAACACTGTCTTCACAATCCATAATTGTTGAAATCGCTGATTCCAAAATTATGTCTGATATATTTGCTAAATCAATTTTACCAATTGAATGATTGGGGTCTATTAAAAGTCTTAAATGTAATTCGTTTTTTGAAAAAATTACCTCAGAAAGTTTTTTATGTGGGTCCTTAATATAACCAATAAACTGGTTTTTTGAACTTAACGATATTTGTCGCTCCTCACTCATAAGTATTAGGTTGTTGTTTAAAACTGTAATAGAAGTAATATTAGCCCAGCTCGCATTTTCTAGAGGCACTGTGGCGTCAAGATGAGCTTTAGCAAATTTAATTACTCTTTCTCCGCGCTTTATATCAAAGGATCCCTCTTCTGGTAGATCTCCCAATGCATCTGTACCGTACAGGGCATCGTAAAAGCTTCCCCAGCGTGCGTTTGCCGCATTAAGGGAGTAGCGGGCATTCGTTACTGGTACTACTAATTGAGGTCCCGAGATACTGGAAATTTCAAGATCTACATTTTCAGTATCTATTTTAAAAGGATCTCCTTTTGGAACTATGTAACCAATATCTAAAAGGTACTCTTTATAGGCATTAAAGGAAAAAGGTTGACTTCGCGTTTTCAAATGCCATTCATCAATTTTCTTTTGAAGATCGTGTCTTGTTTGTAATAACTCAGAATTTTTTGGTCCAAGAGAATTAACTAACCCTGCAAAACCTTTCCAAAAAGTGGTTGAATCAACTCCCGTACCGACAATTGCCTCCGTATCTATAAATTGAGCTAAAAGAGCATCAACTTGTAGTCCAGATTTGTTTACGCGAGTTTTCATAGCTCTATTCCTTTGTAATTAAATTTTAAAAATAAGTAATATATGGAAGATTTTAGAAAAATTTTTAAAATTTAATTACTTTTATAAATTGATAATGTCCATAGTTAAGGTAATAAAAGTACTATAAAATAATCAATTAAGTTATTTTATTTCTTTATTATTTTAATTAACTAGATGGTTTTAGGTGTGGATGTATTTTGTGTAGTTTCATTAAAAGCGTTTTAGTCCACTAAAATACAAAATAAAAGGGGTTTATTTTGAGCTCAACGAAGTAAAAGGTCACCACTAATAGGATTGAATAATTTTGCTTCTTTAATTAATGAGTTCGCTGTCAAAGACTCCACTCCATAAACTTCAGTATCAGTATTATATTTTGACTTAATTTTCTTTAATAATAAATCAAAATCACCATCTCCTGATGCTAGTACTACGATATCACTTTTTTCAGCATACTCTAAGATATCTATTGCTATTCCGACATCCCAATCACCTTTACTGGACCCATCCTGTCTGCTTATGAAGGGTTTTAGTTTCACCTCAAATCCGATGGCACGAAGTATATTTTGAAATTCAATTTGTTTTTTGTCACCACGGTCAGTTGCATAAGCAAAGGCTCCGACCAGTTCTCTTCCCTCAGTTACACGGTCCCAAAAATTATTGTAATTAAAGTTACATCCAAATTGCTGTCGAGTCGTATAGTATATGTTTTGTACATCTACGAATATAGATACATGTTTCATAAAGTTCTCACAATTGTTGTATTATGATGTTAATTTTGAATTATCATTTCATACGTGTTCCAGTCTGTTTTTTGTGAAATTTTATCATAAAGATTCCTAGCTCGATAGTTGTTATCTTGTGTAATCCATCTAATAATTGCCCAATTTTTTTCTTTTGCCTCTTTTTTAAGTTCGTCTATCAATAGCGAGACCACTTTTCCACCTCGTCTTTCTGGCATTACGAAAAGGTCGTCTAAAAAACCAATATTAGCACCTCTTAGTGGACTTGGCATTTCTCTAAAGTGAGCTAATCCAACTAAAAGGTTCTCCTCCAATACAACAATCCCAGTACATGGATGGTTCGTATCTATTAACCACCCCCAGGTTGTTTTTGTACCAGTGTTGGAAAGTGAAGTGTTATAAAATTCTGCATAATGTTTATAAAGGTTAAGCCAACCTTCATAGTGAGAGCTAGTAAGCTTCACGACACTTAATCCCGACATTTCTTTATCCTCTCAATAACAGTAAGCAGTCTAAACTTTAAATATTCTTTTTGATATTTTTAATTTATTTTAAAAAGATCTGTTAACCAATTTGCGATCGAAAAAAGCTTAGCATCATTTTGTGAGTACCCGATTATTTGGACACCTAAAGGCATTCCATTAACTTCTAAAAGTGGTAAATTTATTGCTGGGACTCCAAGAACAGAGGAATTAACAGCAAAAGATGGATCACCTGTGCTGATCAAGCCCTCAGGAGCACAATCTGGAGCCGAAAGCGTTATAAAAGCATCAATTTCTCCATAAAACTCATGATGTGATTTACGCATAGTATCGCGTGCTTTTAATTGTTGCTCATAGACTTCTCTATTAATTTTCTCCCAATCCCGAAGTCTTGAGGTTATATCATCACTGATTAAGTCGTTCCCTAACGCCTCATAATCTTTAAGTGGCCACAAAAACTCATACCCACATATGTCCATAGTGGTATCAAAAGCCCCAATCATTAAATTTTCATAATCTTCTAATTTAGAGTTCATATCACGATTTAGTATTTCGACATTTGCATTAGCTATGGTGGTGATGATTTGATTGAATTTAGCTTTTACTTCAGCTGAGCATTTCGCCCATCCTGCTGTATCTAATCTGCCTAAACACAATGGCTTTTCACTTTTAGGAATGGTGATTGGCCCTTTTAAGCCTGCGTAACCGAGATCCCCACCAGCAAATTCTGCAGCAACCCTTGCTCCGATCCAAGCATCAGTTAATGATCCTGCCTGGGTCCCTAAAACGCTTTGGCTTAAGTTAGAGTAAGCACCCTCACGGTTAATGGCACCAAAAGAGGGTTTAAATCCAAAGTTAGCATTATAGCTAGAGGGACGAATTAATGACCCTACAACCTGGGTACCTATGGAAATAGGTAAGAAACCAGCCCCCACAGCAGCTCCGGAGCCGCTAGACGATCCACCAGGTGTCCGTTCCAAATCATACGGATTTCGAGTAGGACCTGCCTTATAAAAAGCAAACTCGGTGGTCACTGTTTTTCCTAAAATTATAGCGCCAGCCTTCCTAAGAGCGCTTACCAAAGCAGCATCACGCCCGGTTTGGTTATCTTTAAATATTGGACTACCGCACTCTGTTGCCATGTCTTTGGTTTCAAATACGTCTTTAATTCCAAACGGCATACCGTCGATAGATGATAATGTATTGTTCTCTGCGTACCGTTTGGTTGAATCTTTTGCTGCTATACGCGCACCCTCGATATTCATTGTAACAAAAGCTCTTATTTTTGGTTCATTTTCCAAGATATTTTTGAGACATCTTTCTAAATATGCACTTGGAGTGTCTTCACCAGTAATGAATTTAGGAACGTGATCATGAAAAGTCAGTAACTTGTTGTTTAGTGGGTCATAAGGTTGTTGCATTGACATTTTTCTGTTCCTTTTAATTTGTAATATAGTGAAGATTTAGATTAGTTATTAATAGATCTTAAATTTTAATCATTCTACTAAAAAATATATATTTTCTAATTACAATTTTTGAGACAAGCACTCTTTATTATAATGACGGATCTTTTTGCTTTAATATTGGTTTTGTTAAACTAGAAAGAGATACTTTTTGAATCCCATTGGTACAAAAGTTTTTTTTATTTAAATAAGTTTTGTAGCATTCTTTTAATTCTTTCCACTCTGTATCAATTACAGAAAACCAGGCTGTATCCCTGTTGCGTCCTTTAACAATAGTTGCTTGACGAAATAATCCTTCGAATGAAAACCCTAATCTTTGAGCGGCTTTTCTAGAGTTTTTATTTAAGGAATTACATTTCCACTCATAGCGACGATATCCATTTTCGAACGCCCAGTTCATTGTTAAATACATTGCTTCTGTTCCAGCTACAGTATTTTTAAGTTTAGGGGAGAAACTAATATTCCCAATTTCGATACACCCTTCCATTGGTTTAATTCTCATATAGCTTAAAATTCCAACAGCATTTTGAGATTTAACATCTCCAATAATAAAAAAATATGGATCTTTTTTACCCTGTATACTTTTCACCCACTCTTTAAATTCAGTTAGGTTTGCAAATGGTCCAACAGTCATATAGTCCCATATTTCACCATTTTTGTCAGCCTTGTAGCTTTCGTAAAGTTGTTCTGAATGGTCCTTATCACTAATTTCGTCGATGAAAACGTGCTCACCGCTGAGCTTAAGGTTCGTTGGGTTTGATGCGGTTTTCCAGTTTAACAATAATTCGCCAACTTCTCGTGTCATATTAGTTGATCCTTTTAATTAAAACTTAGTGACCCTAAAAGAATGTATTATACTAAAACCCTGTACTTTCGGCAATTGTTACATCCTTAGTAAACCTTTTGGAGTCAAATACTGAGATATCTATTTTATCTGTATGACCTGACCTCACGAGGTCAGTTATTATCATACCAACCGCTGGAGCATGCATTAAGCCGGTACCAGAAAACCCCGCTGCCGTCATAAGACCCGGTTGAGTTTTTTCAATTATAGGTAAATAATCTTTTGTTCCTGGGTAAAGACCACCCCAGTGTTTTATCACATTAGTGTTGAGACTCGTTAGGCCAAAAGATTTGTGTGCCGCTAAAAGAACATTATTTCGCCACTGCGTAGAAATTTTAGGAATATAGTTTTTTGATTTAACCACATCATTACTTCCTAAAAATCCACCAATTAGAACTTTATTTATTCCATCAGATCTTAAGTGGACCTGTCTATCTAAATCTATTAACCAAGGTGTTTTCTTAGGTATGGATTGGGTTGAATTTACTATTAGCAACTCATGGTGACGAGACTTAAAGGGTTCTATAATATTATCATATTTCGTTAGGTCGCCAACATCTGCTCCGGAGCAGTTTATTGTTATATCAGCTGTAAGTGGCCCGATTGAAGAGCTTATACCTTGAACCTTACCGTCAGATAAAATTAAAGTCTCAGCTCTAACACCAACAAGCAACCTACCTCCTATTTTTTTAAAACCTGATACTAAACCCCTTATTACTTGGTGTTGGTCAAGATAGCCTCCATTTTTACAGTATACTCCTTGATTGAATGGAAGTGCGTTTAGATGTGGCCAAATCGAGTTAATTTCATTTAAATTTAAAATTTTAAAATTTTTGTCTTCATCTCCATTAACAAGTTGATTAATTTTTTCATTTTTCGCAGACAAAAATAAATGACCAATTTCATTGTAATTGGGGTTTGTATCAAATTCATAATGAAATTTTTTCCAAAAATCATCACTAAGAGACGATAAAATGCGATTGTGTTTAGAGCTGTGAAGGAATCTAATGCCACCACCGGTTCGAGTTGATTGACCTGAGCCTGGTTCATTCTTGTCCAGAATAGTTACTTTTAGGCCTTTTCGTGCAAGGTGGTAACCGCATGACAAACCAATTATGCCTGCTCCAATTATTAGGATATTATTCAAATAAACCCCTTATATTCCATTATTCAGGTTTTATTAGTTTAGCATACAATTCTGGATCAGTAGCGCCTTCAGTACCAACGAGTAAGACCACAGAATCTTTATCTAATCCCATTTCAGCTTTAGCCTTTTCATCATTACATATTGCTAGTAGGGCTGCTAACCCGGAAGTTGAGCATTCTCCTGCTTCAATTGAAAGAAATTCGTTTTGATTATCGCTAGCCGCTTGCCCCGTGGCAAATAAATGCATTAATGGTGCTACTGCTTTATCAGAGATACAAATAGAGTCAGATAATAATGGTTTTAGTAATTCCCAAGCAATTTTTGAAACTTCGCCACACGATAGACCTGCCATTAAAGTCTCTTCTGTAATGTTGACAAGAGTAGGGTGGCTGCTTTCAATGCTTTCTAGGAAACATGCGGACATATTGCTTTCAACTGATATCACTTTGAATAATTTATTTTCCATAAGATGAAGGAATGGGGCGGTTATACCTCCGGCTAACCCTCCCACTCCTACTGGTAGGAAAGCGTGAGAAGGATTTGTAGCTTTAAGTTGAGAAAGGCATTCAGTTGCAATCACAGAATAACCGGCCATAACTTGCCTTGGTATGTCCGTGTATCCTTCCCAGGAAGTGTCTGATACGATGTGCCAACCGTTCTTTTCAGCATCACTTTTACATGCACTTAAGGAGGCTTCATAATTTCCATTTATTTTAATTACCTCGGCCCCCAATTCCTGCATAGCAGTTTCTCGAGATTTACTAACATGGGCATGAATATAAATTTTTGCTTTACAGCCAGCTAATTTTGCACCCCAAGCCACAGATCTCCCATGATTTCCATCTGTAGCTGTAGTGACGACGTAGTCTTCAACTTTTCCTCCTTTTAAGATGAAATCTTTAGCGAGGTCGGCTACAGCATATGCTCCCCCTAGTGCTTTGAATGATTTTAAGTCAAAACGCTTGGATTCATCTTTAAATAAGACAGACTTAATTCCACAAAACTGTGCTATTTTATTGAGCTCTACTAACGGTGTTGGCTTATAACCAGGCCAAGATGAAATAACATCATAGGCTTTTTTTACATCGTCCCTGGGTAATATGCTGGATACTTTCAAGTAATCATCTAAGTTTTTATTTCTGTTTGTAACATGTTTAACGATCTCACAATTTTTAGCTATTTCTGTTAATTTTAGCATTTATTTTTCCTTTTCTACGCTACATACCCAAATGAGATACTAGGAGTTTCTGCACTATCTAACCAAACACTTTTCGGAGCTGTATATTCCATTAGAGCTTCTAGTCCACTAGACCTACCGAACCCAGAGCTTAATGATCCACCAAAAGGTGATGATACGTGAATTGCTTTATAGCTATTTATCCAAAAAGTGCCTGCCGTTACTTTTGAAGCTACCCGGTGAGCACGTCCTACGTTGTTAGTCCAAACTGCGCCAGCTAACCCAAAAGAAGTATCATTTGCTATTGCGACGGCTTGATCTTCGGTTTCAAAGGGAATTGCTGTTACAACCGGACCAAAAATTTCAGTTTGTGCAGGCGTAGATGAATTATTTAAGTTTGTTAATACGGTTGGTGAAATAAAGTAGCCACCCTTGGGTAAGTCACTGATTTCAGACACATTTGCACCTTCTTTTTTTGCAATTTTAATTATATTTTGAATATGACTAAACTGTTTTAAGTTAGAGATTGGACCAATTTGAGTATTTTCATCAAGCGGATCGCCTAACTTTATAGATTTCATACCACTAGAAATCATGGAGGTTAAATCGTTATAGATACTACTTTGGATTAGTAAGCGTGATCCGGAAACACAGCTTTGCCCCGCACCAGAGAAGATTGCTGCCTGAGCTCCTAGACATGCATGCTCAAGGTTGCAATCGTCAAATACTATATTTGCAGATTTACCGCCTAACTCTAAAACTACCGGTTTAAGGGATTCTGATGCTGAAATTGCCACTTTTTTCCCTGTTATAGGAGAGCCTACAAACACAACTTTTCGGACTAATTCATTTTTAATTGCTGACTGTCCGGTGGAACCACCTAATCCACAAAGGACATTTACTAAACCTTTAGGGAGACCAGAAATTTCAAGATACCTTACTAATGCTACAGTTGTTACAGGGGTAAATTCGCTAGGTTTAATTACAACGCCATTCCCACATGCAATTGCAGGCGCAATTTGCCAGCCTGCGGTAAAAATTGGGGCATTCCAGGGAGTTATTTGAAATATAACTCCAAGTGGTTCACGAATGGTATAGTTTAAATGGCCTGACGGAACTGGGATCACCTCTCCATGCAGCTTATCAGTCCATCCACCATAATATGAAAACATTTCGGCGACTTTGCTAACTTCAACCCTACAGTCTCTTATGGGTTTTCCAGAAACTATGGACTCTAACTTTGCTAAGTTTTCTAAATTATTAGAAATTTCAAGTGATGCTCTTTGCATAACTTGACCTCGTCCAGCAGCGCTAAAATCATTCATCCATATTTTTTGTGCAGAATTTGACGCAGTGCATGCATTTTCAGTTAAATTAGAGCCTGCATCACAGTACTGAGTCAGTTTGATGCCAGTAAAGGGATCAACTAACAAAATTTTCTCTCCTTGCCCGGGAGTTAATTTTCCGTTGATAAAGTTTTCAACTGTATCATTTAGCCCAACAGCGTTCATATAACTTTTAAATAAATTTTCTCTATCAGTCATTTTTTTTACTCATTTTGTAAATTTCATTAAAGTCTTTGTTATCTGGAAGAGTGTCATTACTTTCTTCCCATATGCTAGCTACTATATCGAATGCAGGGGTAGTAACTCCATATTTATTAGTAAGTTCTAAACCAAGTTTAACATCCTTTCGCATTAACCCCATTGTGAAACCAGAGTTATAATCCTCGTTTAAAACCCACTTTGGAAAGTTAACTTCACTGACCCCACTTCGGCCAGATCCGGCATTAATTCCATTCAATAAGTCTTTGGGTGAAATTCCGCATGCGTTACCTAACTTAACAACCTCCGAAACTAAAACTAAATTTGCAGCACACAGCATATTATTGGCTATCTTTGCCGCATGGCCTGCACCTGAGGGGCCGACGATCACTGTTTTTAAGGTAATTAAGTCTAAAGTAGGTTGTATTGATTCAATTATATTTTTGTCTCCTCCAAGTAACATTGTCATGGAGCCAGAATTTGCTGCTACTGGACCACCGCTCACTGGCCCGTCAATAAAATGATAGTGTGCCTGTTTTGCAATTTCTGAGAGGGCTTTGGTCGTATCTGGTTCGGATGTCGATGTATCAACTATTATGGTCCCTGGTTTTATATCTGGTGATACAACTTCCATCAAATCTCTAACAATTTTAGCTGTGGGAAGCGACAAGATAACTAGATCACACTTCTGAACTAAATTATTAGGCGAGTTAGTAACCTTACAACCAATTTTTTTCATTTTTTCAAGGGTATCCAATGAGGAGTCAAAGCATAATAGTTTTTTACCTTTTTGAGCTAGGGTGTTGGCCATCCCACCACCCATATTACCACATCCAATAATACCAATTTGCATAACATCAATCCTTAGATAGATTCGTAAAAATAACAATCTATCTAAGGATATTATATAGTAAAGCTGGAATGTTTCGATCACCTGAAATCAGTTTCTGATACAGATAAAAAATAAAATTTTATACGATTGAAGGAGTAATTTATGTGGAGTATAATTTTTTTTTACTGAATTCGGGAATTAAAAATGAACATAGACTTGGAAAAAGTTAGAGCAGAAACACCTGGCCTTCAAAACGGAACCCACTTAATGGCTTGCGGATCGTCTTTAATGCCAAAACCGGTCATTGACGCGGTAATCAATTACACACTCTTGGAAGGTGAGATTGGGGGATATGAGGCGGAAGCAATTAAACAAGAGGAACTAGATAGCATTTACGCTACAGTTGCTCAATCTATTGGTGCGCAAAAGCATGAAATTGCCATTCTAGAGAATGCAACTGTCGCCTGGATGAATGCTTTTTATGCATTACCTATAAAGCCAGGATCTCGTATTTTGACTAGTGAGGCTGAGTATGCAGCTAACTACGTAGCATTCATGGCGAGAGCTAAAAAAGATGCATTAACCATTGATATAGTTCCTAGTAATGGGGCCGGTGCGTTGGATCTGGAGCAATTAGAGCGTCAAATCGATGATAGGGTTGGTTTAATTGCAATAACCTGGATACCAACAAATGGTGGCTTGGTTAATCCAGCGGAAGGTGTTGGAAAAATTGCAAAAAAATATAAAATTCCATTTTTACTAGATGGTTGCCAGGCTGTAGGTCAAATGGTCGTTGATGTTAAAAAGATAGGATGTGATTTCTTTTCTGCTACTGGTAGAAAGTTTTTAAGAGGGCCAAGAGGTACAGGGTACTTGTATATCTCTGAAACTTGGCTTGAGTTAATGCACCCAGTCATGATTGACCATTTCGGTGCTCCATGGATCGCAAGAGAAAAATACCTTTTAAGAGAGGATGCACGACGCTTTGAAACCTGGGAAAACTCATATGCGTTAAGAGTAGGACTGAACTGCGCTATAAATTATGCTTCTGAAATTGGAATGGAAGCTATTCAAGAACGTACATGGTTGTTAGCTAAGTATTGTCGAAATTTACTTGGGGAAGTTAAGGGAGTTAAATTAACTGATTTAGGAGATCAAAAGTGTGGTATTGTAAGTTTTTATATTGAAGGTTGTGATAGTGTTGAAGTGGTATCTAAGTTAGCTAATCTAAATATTATTATAGGGACATCATCGCCACCGACTACTTTAATTGACTCAGAAATTAGACAGCTGCCAGTACTACTTCGAGCATCACCACATTATTATAACACTCACAATGAAATTGAGTCCCTTGTGTCAGGAATAAAAAGTATTTTATGAATATTTAAGAAGAGGTTTTTATTTATGAAAGTGATGTAATTTATCTAAAATCATGTTCTATAATTAAATTTAGATATAATGGGAAGGTTAATACATGCCTATAATTAATCGAATATCAGACTACTACAACGAAATGAGAGAGTGGCGACAATACATACACTCTAACCCTGAGTTAGGCTTTGAGTGTCATAAAACGGCAGCATTCGTAGTTGAACGGTTAAGAGAATTTGGAATTGAAGAGATACATGAAGGGATAGCAAAGACTGGTGTAGTAGCTATTATTAATGGCTCAAAACCTGGAAAAACTATTGGTTTACGTGCTGATATGGATGCACTTCCACTTCAAGAAATTCACGATCACGAGTATAAGTCAAAAAACCCTGGAAAAATGCATGCTTGTGGGCACGATGGTCACACAACTATGTTGCTAGGGGCAGCCCGGTATTTGGCAGAAACTCGTAATTTTTCAGGACGAGTAGCTCTAATCTTTCAACCAGCTGAGGAGGGTGGAGGAGGTGGAGAAGTAATGGTTAAAGAAGGTATCATCGACACCTTTTCTATTGATCAGGTTTATGGCATCCATAATGCTCCAGGAATCCCTTTGGGCGCTTTCGTGACAAACCCAGGTCCTTCAATGGCAGCTGCTGACGAATTTGAAATTGAGATAACCGGGCAGGGTGGTCACGGTGCAGCTCCGGAAGAAACAGTTGATCCCATAGTTACCTGTCTCCAGGTTGCACAGTCAATCCAGACTATTTCATCTCGAAATTTATCTGCCTTGGATCCAGTTGTAATCTCAATAACACAAATACATACTGGCACAACTCATAATATTATACCTGGTACTGCTTATATAAATGGCACTGTTCGCACGCTAACCAAGGCTTCCCAAGAGGTAGTCGTTAACCGTTTACAAAAAATTTGTGAGGGTCACACAGTTGCGTTTAATGGAGAAGTAAGCCTTGATTATCAATATGGATATCCCCCTACGGTAAATCATTTGAAAGAAACAGAGTTTGCTGTTGAAGTAGCAAAGGATATTTCTGGTCCTGAGAATGTTGATGGAAATGCTCTTCCAATAATGGCGGCGGAGGATTTTTCGTATATGCTTGAGAAATGTCCTGGATCCTACTTACATGTGGGACAAGGAGATGGCCCTCCGGTTCATAACCCTGAATATGATTTTAACGATGATTTATCACCAATTGGGGCTAGCTTTTATGTGGGGCTTGTAGAAAAAGCTCAACCTTTGGATTAATACAACTTACTTTAATGCTCTAAAGAATAATTTGTATTACTCTTAAAGCTATTTGGTTAAGAGCAAATTGGAGGAACGTTGAACCCACCAATTTCCTTTTCCACGGCTGCAGCAAAAGCGAGGGCAGTATAATCCTTTCCGTAACCAGCTATAGCTTGGTATCCAACTGGGAGATGATTTACCGTGCCCACTGGCCCCACAACACTAGGCAAGCCAACTACACCTGAATAACCTGACCAAAATAATTGTGTATTTTCTGGTTGGTTTTTTCCATTTATTTTCAGAAATCTGCTATAACGAGGCCCGACTTGATTGTGATTGAAAGCAGCAGATGAAGCGACAGGAGTTATTAAAATATCAACTTTTGAGAAATACTCATCAAAGGCTAAACGGTTGATATGACGTTCATTATCTAAATTAAGTTGTTCACGATGAGTTATACCCAGCCCTTTGTATCTATTGCCTGATACTCGCATAATTTCGTTGTTCTCTAACGCTCCAATTCCTGCCATTTGCTCTAGATATGTTTTTTCAGATGTTCTCCCTGCCAACGCAGCACCAAGTAAATTCAGATAGAGTGTGAAATGCTTTTTAGTATCAATATTAGGCTTATGGTTTATAATTATATTTGCTCCTGCTCCTTTAAGGCGTTCAACGAAAGCTAATAGAACTTCCATGTAACCGTTATCGATTGGACTTTCAGCGTCAGAAAGATTTAATCCAATATTGAATTCGTTTAGGTTTTTTCTTGTATCGTTTGGTACTGATAGTTGCCAGGCTGGAGCAGAGAAACTGTTTGGACCTTTTATGATATCAAAGGCTAATTTCAGATCGGTAGCAGAACGTGCTAAGGGGCCAGCAACTGAGATGTCAGCTCCAATATGCCAACCTTCGGGGCCATGACCTTTAGTAGATACTACATTGTATGTTGGCTTAAGCCCAAATACTCCACAATAGTGAGCCGGATTGCGGATTGAGGACCCTATGTCACTCCCAACCTCTAACGCAGTCATTCCTGTTGCTAGAGCAGCAGCTGAGCCACCGGAGGAACCACCAGGTGCTCTGGTGAGGTCCCAAGGGTTATTTGTTGTCCCATAGACATCATTAAAAGTTTGCCACTCTGCAAGATCAAGTGGAACATTAGTTTTTCCAAAAACTATTGCTCCTGCCTCTTTCAATCTAGACACGGCATCGCTATCAAGTTTTGCTGAATGGTTCTTTAAATGTGGATGACCCCAAGTAGAGGGAGCACCTTTAATATCAAAAGATTCTTTGACAGTAACGGGAACACCGTGCAGTGGGCCACGCCAATTTCCTTTATCTGCGTCTTCGTCAAGTTTTTTAGCGCACTTTAGGGCTGTTTCTCTGTCCTCCCAAATTACAGCGTTGATTTCAGGATTAAATCTGTCGATTTGGTCAAAATGCATTTTTAGAAGGTCTGATGACTTTAAGTTTTTTTTACGAATTTTATTGGCTTGATTAGTTGCTGAAGTTAAAACTATATTTTCCATAATAATTTCTCTACTTTCCTTTAAAAATGGGAGGCCTTTTTTCTAAAAACGCATTAATTCCTTCAGTTTTGTCCTCTGTTTGAACAAGGGCTCCTTGTGCGTACTTTTCTAACATAAGTGCACTTGCTAAGCTTCCATCCATTCCAAAATGGACCATTGCCTTCATTGTTTGAGGCACAAAAGGAGCAAATGAGGAAAGTCGTTCTGCCATATTGGTAATTTCAGCCATCAACTCTTCAGGTTCGACTAAACGCGTAATTAAGCCAATTTGAAATGCTCTTTGTGCGTTTATCTTTTCGCCCATTAACAACATTTCCATACCCCAACCCCGTCCAACAACTCTTGGAAGCCTTGCTGTGGCTCCTCCACCTGGGATTAGCCCTAATTTACCTTCTGGAGTTGCAAAGATAGAGCGAGTAGTACCAACACGTAAATCACATCCAAGCGCTATTTCCAATCCTCCTCCCATACAGAAACCGTCGATAGCTGCAATCGTAGGTTTTGGCGTTCTCTCCAACTTCTCGGCTAAACCTTGTATAATCGGCTCCAATGCCTTCTTTAAATCTCTGTCTATTACTTCGCTTAGATCTGATCCTGAAGCAAAAGATTTCCCTCCAGCTCCTGTTATAGCGATTACACTTATGGTTTGATCGCCAGCGGCCAAATCAACGGATTTCATTAACTCTTCTAAGGTTTTTAATGATATTGCGTTATGCTTATCTTCCCGATTAATCGTAATTAAAGCTAGCGCATTAATTTTTTTATATAGGATATTCTCAAATTCCATTTGTATTTTCCCAACCACAACTTTCTATCTATGTACCCAATAACCACTTCTCAATCTATTTGATTATTCAGGATAATAAATTGTTAAAAAGGTTTCTTTTGTCCTCTAAATATTTTATTTAACTTCTCTATCTATTCATATTTGGATAGGGTGGTGGACATAAACCTTTATCCGCCATTTTAGACCACTCAAGTACTGCATCGGTTAATGTTGGCACACTTGATACCATAATTAAATAACTTAAGGCTTCTGACACCTCAGAAACCTTTGCTTCTAATGAGAAAGCATTCTTTAGATGTATTTGCATACCTTTAAAACTTCGCTTTGATGCATGACACACTATACCCATGATTTCACATAGTTTGGGATCAAGTTCGCCTCGACTTTGTTCGATACCAAGTAGATATGCATCTAATACTTTTTTGATTTCGAGTTCTTTACTCCAATTTTCAGATAAAAAATTGTAAGAACTAAAAGTACTGAAGGCACCTGCAACGCTAATGGCTGAGGTCATTTGTATTTCTGTTACTCCTGCCTCTTTTGCTCTAGAAATGTGTATGCGACCGTTCGCCTCTTTAGTGTATGTTAGTAAGCATAGAAGAATTAATTCTTTTGAAATTAGGTCTAAATCCCTAACCTTTAGTATGAGATTTCTGTAAAACTCATTCCAAGACTTTAATAGAAATGGATCCATAGCTCCAAACATTTTCCGGTATACGAGTTTTTCACTTTCTTTCTCCCAAGCTTCTGGATGCAAATTTGAGGAGTTACCTTTATTCAATTTTATTCCTCCATATAAAGTTTTCTTTGAGGCTTAATTAAAGGCAATCCTTTGCTTTATTTCAAGAAATCACCGATTGAAAACTGTCTTCAATTTATTTTAGAAGATACTAAAAAAATCAATGAGGCAATACACAAATACACAGCAACGAATTATAAAGATATAATTTTGTTTGAGAAACATAAATCTTTCTATATATTTAGCCAATTAGTTAAATGATTAGTGTGAATTTAAAATGCTCAATGTAAATGATAAAAGGTTTATAGATTCCTTAAACAAATTACGTGAATTTGGTATGTCTGG
>ENA-OWPI01001610-OWPI01001610.1-marine-metagenome-genome-assembly--contig:-NODE-1610-length-24449-cov-6.591827_pt1 | contig 24449 bp, 23 predicted proteins | sample MGYA00238138_ERZ651775 | MGnify/ENA primary metagenome ERZ651775 (study PRJEB26906, sample SAMN06265043) | marine metagenome | isolation source: Helgoland LTER site | place: Germany:Helgoland, sampling...
GCAAACATTAAAACTTCTTTAGTCTCAGCGTGGATTGTGATGCAGGGTATTACTCCTTTGTCATCGAACTTAGGGGCTAGATCTGTACCTTCTTCAACTTGCTCTATAGAAACTCTTTTTTTAAAACTCATTTATTACTATCTAACTATATTATAGTGTATTAAAAACTAATTATTTAATACTTACATAATATCGTCCTAAATTAAAAGAAATAATCTTTGAAAAGTAATTATACTATATATATATATGTATGTATGTATTATATGCAGAGTTATTAAAATAAACCGGAGTAGCCATGAGTAATGATAAAACTATTAATAAAAAATCTGTAAGACCTACAAGAGAAGAAGCTATGGAAGCCGTCAAGACAATGCTTGCGTGGGCTGGAGATGACCCAACCAGAGAGGGCTTATTAGAAACTCCAAAAAGAGTAGTCAAAGCTTATGAAGAATTTTTTAGTGGTTACAATATGGACCCAGATGAAATTTTAAATAAAACTTTTGAAGAAGTCGCCGGTTATGATGAAATGATAATTATTAAAGATATCCGTCTAGAATCTCATTGTGAACATCATATGGTTCCAATATTGGGCAAAGCTCACCTAGCTTATATACCTAATAATCGTGTAGTAGGAATAAGTAAATTAGCTAGAATTGTAGATGTATATGGAAAAAGACTACAAACTCAAGAAACTATGACTGCTCAAATAGCAAATTCTATTCAAAGGGTACTAGATCCTAAAGGTGTAGCTGTAGTAGTAGATGCAGGACACCAGTGTATGACTACTAGAGGAATTCATAAAACAAATGCAACTACTATTACTAGTCAAATGCTAGGTGTTTTCAGAAGTGACTACAGAACCAGGTCTGAATTCATGAATTTAATAAATAATTAATTTCTTAATTATTCAAAAATTAGGAATACATTATGGGAATAATATCTATAACACCAACAGTTCCTATAATTTTAGCATCTGCTTCTAAAATAAGAGCGGAGATTTTAAAAAATACAGGCCTACTTTTTTCTATAAAAACATCTGATGTAAATGAAGACGAGTTAAAAAAAAAATTACTTAATAAAAGCATCCAAGAAGAAGCAAAAATTCTTGCATGTGAAAAAGCTTCTAATATAAGTCAAAAAAACCCTAATGAATATATAATTGGGGCAGATCAAATATGCAGCCTAAATAATAAAATATATAGTAAACCAATAACAATGGATAATGCAATCCAGCAACTAACTGATCTATCTGGTAAAACTCATAAACAAACAAGTGCTATATGCCTGTATTATAAAAATGAATTAGTTTGGTCTTATGTGGAGGAAGCACTATTAACTATGCACGAACTTGATAACTCTGAAATAACTAGATATTTAGAATTAGACAAACCTTTAAATAGCTGTGGTTCTTATAAGTATGAGTCATTAGGATGTCATTTATTTTCTAAGGTAACTGGACAATCTGAAACTATTCAAGGATTTCCAATTATTCCCTTACTAGCACAATTAAGAAAAAATAAATTATATTCATTAATTAAAAAATAAAATAGTATAAAATATTATACATATTATTAAGAGGTGTTTTTATTAAAATGAGTGTAATAAAACTACATAATTCATTAGGAAATAAAAAAGAGTTATTTATTCCAATTGATGAAAAACATATAAGAATTTATGCCTGCGGCCCAACTGTATATAACTATGCTCATATAGGTAATGCTAGAATGGCGGTTGTTTGTGATTTGTTAGTCAGGTTTATGAAACATACGTATCCAAAAGTAACTTATGTTTCCAATATAACAGATATCGATGATAAAATTATTAAGGTCTCATTAGAATCTAATGTTCCCATAAAGGATCTAACTGGCAAGTACGAAAAAATTTATAATGATAACATGTTAGAACTGGGTGTATTAAAACCAGATATTCAACCTAGAGCAACAGAACATATTAAAGAAATGATTGCCTTGATAAAAGAACTCATAATAAAAAAAAATGCGTATATTGCAGATAACCATGTATTGTTTGATGTAACAACATATGAAAATTATGGATTATTATCTGGAAGAAACAAAGAAGATCAAATAGCTGGTAGTAGAGTAAAAGTTGCTGATTATAAAAAAAATGCTAACGACTTTGTTCTTTGGAAACCAAGTACAAGTGAACAGCCAGGATGGGATTCTCCATGGGGCATAGGAAGACCAGGCTGGCATATTGAATGTTCTGCAATGGCAGAAAAAACCTTAAGCTTACCATTTGATATTCATGGAGGAGGTTTGGATCTAACTTTCCCGCATCATGAAAACGAAATAGCACAAAGTTGTGCTGCTCATGACTTTAAAAACCCACAAGAATATGCAAAGTATTGGATTCACAATGGCTTTGTTACTATGGATGGTGAAAAAATGTCTAAATCACTAGGAAACATATTCCTAGTAAATGATTTATTAGAACAATATCCAGGAGAAACTTTGAGACTTTCTCTACTTTCATCCCATTACAAGCAACCGCTTAATTGGAATACAGATATTATAGAACAAGCTCAAAAAAACCTTGATCGACTTTATAGGGTATTAAAAGATAATATTAATATTGATATAGACAAGCAAGCTAAGCCTTCAGAAGAAGTAATAAAAGCATTATCTGATGACCTAAATTCTTCCTTAGCAATATATGAAATAAATTCCCTAGCTGACAACTTATCAAAATGTAAATCAGAAGAAAAAAGTTTTTTTAAAGGACAATTACTTGCGTGTGGAAAAATACTGGGTATTTTACAAGATTGTCCTAATAAATGGCTTAAGTATGGAACAACTAAAAATAATATAGATAGTAATTTAATTGAAGAATTGTTAAATAAAAGAAAAGAAGCTAGAGATAATAAAAATTTTACTGAAGCTGATAAAGTCAGAGATAAGCTAAAAGAAATGGGTATTGAAATTGAAGATACTTCTGATGGAACAATATGGCGGAGCCAAAATTAATTTAATTAAAGATGAGAAAAAATGAATAGTATAAATGATGCAATTACAATAACTTTTCCTGATGGAAAAACAAAAGAATTTGAAAAAGGCATAACAGGCTATAAAATTGCAGAAAGTATTGCAAAATCTTTAGCTAAGATAGCTATTGCAATTTCTGTTGATAATGTTCAAAAAGATTTAAGCGATAGTATAAATTCTGATTCATCAATTTCAATAATTACTTTAGAGAATGACGAAGGCCTGGAAATTATGAGGCATACTCTTACAGCACAAGTTTTAGCTAAAGCCATTAAAAATTTATATCCTCTAGCTAAATTAGCTATAGGACCTACTATAGATAATGGATTTTACTATGATGTCTTTTTTGAAAAACAAATTTCATCAGAAGATTTGCCTAAAATTGAAAGAGAAATGAATAAGATCATAAAAAATGGTTCGGCTATTAATAAGACTATTCATTCTAAAGAAGATGCTATTAAATTATTTAACGAGAGAGACGAAACTTATAAAATAGATATAATCAATAAGTCTGAACAAGATGATAATTTTCAAATATATACACAAGGAGAATCTGGTTTTATAGATTTATGTTATGGGCCTCACTTACCTAATTTGAAACATATAGGTGCTTTTAAACTAACCAAACTAGCTGGCGCATATTGGAAGGGAGACTCTAATAATGAGATGCTTCAACGAATTTATGGAACAGCTTGGAAAAATAAAGATGATCTAGATCAACATTTAGAAATGCTTAAGGAAGCAGAAAAACGTGATCATAGAAAACTTGGACGTGAAATGGATCTTTTTCATTTCCAAGAGGAGTCACCAGGTTCTGTTTTTTGGCATACAAAAGGATGGCAACTTTTTCAAACTCTTATAAATTATATGAAAAAAAGACAAGAAGCAGCTAACTATTTAGAAATCAATACACCTGATATTATGGATAGGTCTCTTTGGGAAAAATCTGGTCATTGGGAGAAATTTGGCGACAGCATGTTCACTACTGCAGAAAAAGAAGATAGAATATATGCTCTGAAACCGATGAGTTGCCCAGGTGCTGTACAAGTTTATAAACAAGGCATAAAAAGTTATAGGGACTTACCTCTAAGACTTGCTGAATTTGGAAAAGTACATAGATATGAACCATCTGGTGCATTACATGGATTGATGAGAGTAAGAGGATTTACACAGGATGACGCACATATATTTTGTACAGAAGACCAAATAACTGAAGAGTGCATAACTGTTTGTAATTTAATATTAAGTATATACAAAGATTTTGGATTTGAAGATATTCATATAAAATTTTCTGATAGACCTGAAAAAAGAGTAGGAAGCGATGCTATTTGGGACAAATCTGAAGAGGCTCTTAAAATAGCAATTGAAGCAACAGGACTTTCCTACACTCATAATCCTGGAGAAGGAGCTTTTTATGGTCCAAAAATTGAGTTTGTATTAAGGGATGCAATAGGCAGAGACTGGCAGTGTGGCACGCTACAAGTTGATTTGAATTTACCTGATAGATTATCAGCAAACTTTGTTGCTGAAGATGGGCAAAAATATGCACCAGTTATGCTTCATAGAGCTTTATTTGGTTCTATAGAACGTTTTATAGGAATTCTAATAGAAAACTATTCTGGTAGATTACCTTTATGGCTAGCTCCTACTCAAATAGTTATAGCTACCATAACAACAGATACAAACCCTTATGCTGAAGAAGTATTAAAAATATTTAAAGAGCATAATCTTAGAACAGAAATTGATATTAGAAATGAAAAAATTGGATACAAAATAAGAGAGCATAGTAATGCTAAAGTACCAGTTTTAATAATTATTGGTAAACAAGAAGCTGAGAAAAAACAACTTTCAGTAAGAAGGTTAGGCTCTAATAATACAGAAACATTTGATTTAAAAACTATTACAGACGCATTGGCTAAAGAAGCTAAAGCACCATAAAATAAATGATAATGAAAACTATATTCGTTTATATTATTAAATTATATCAATATACTATATCTCCTTTATTAGGCCCACATTGTCGCTTTAACCCTACCTGTTCAAACTATGCTATAGAAGCAATAAAAAAACATAATATTCTTAAAGCTTTATTTATTACTATTAAAAGAATATCACGTTGCCATCCATGGGGTAAATCTGGAGACGACCCTGTTCCAGATTAATATATTAAAGAGAATACAGCTGACATTATTCCAATTACTATTATCCAGCTTCCATAAATTTTTGAAGTAATTCGAATATATTTTGTATTAAATATCTTAAGTACAACAATTAAAGTTACACTTAGCCAAAGAGTAATAAGTAGGTTTCCTCCTGGAAAATTTATAAAACTTTTTATTGTAAATAATTCTATATCTTTTAATGCCACATGAAATGAAATTATAGAACTAAAAATAATAATAGATAAAAACTTAAATGCATTATTTATAGGGTTAAACCATAACATAAAGCCTAAAAATATAGATAAAAAATATAATACAACTAAGGGAAATTTATCAAACCCCCATAATAGATCTAAATTATTTGAAAATATTACTTCTAAAATAAGGTCTATAAATATTAATGTCAGGATATAGAAAAAAAGAAAAGTTATAAAAAAGTAAAAATGAGTAATAATCTTCTTAGTATTTACTAATAATAATGATAGCCCTAATAAGCAGAGAAGTAGTGTATAATTATTAAATATGTTATACATACCAGACGAAAATAAACCATATTCAGCCACAGTAAGATAGAATAATTTACTTATTATAAGGCAAGGAAAAAAAATAATAATAAATAACAGTGATTTTTTTAACATTAATTATAAGCTTTAAATAGAAAAATAATTCCAAATATAGCAATTAAAATACCCATACTTTTACAAATATTTTTGTTATCAAATTTATCAAAAAAATAACCAATACCAACACCAAATAGATGAATTAAACCAGTAGACAATACAAAACCTATAATAAAACTAATTGGATCATTTGCCTTTGGTAATTCGTACCCATGTGCATATCCATGAAAGAGTGCAAAAATAGAAATAATAAGAATAGCTATTAATTCATTAGGAGACCATTTTAAAAAAATAACAAAACCTAAAACTATCACTGATAAAGCAATAATTTGTTCTACGAGAACAAATGAATAAACTTTAGAAATAGCTATTAATGCTCCGATACACATTATTAAGGGAAAACTCATTGGAAGAGACCATATTCGTCTTCCACCCATCTGAGCTCCCCAAACGCCAACTCCAAACATTGCTAAAAAATGATCTAACCCTAGCATTGGGTGACTAAAGCCACTTCCAAAACCTGAAGATCTATTAACTAAAGAATGTGCATTAGCATCTATACTTGAAAATAATATAATAAAAAATATACTTAATATAGTAAACATGAATGACTATCCTCTTATTAGTTACTTTTATATTCTCAAAATATTTTTGTCTAATACTTACTATTACTTGACTTGGCTTTAAATTATGACATGTTGCGCGAATATTCTTACTAAAACTAAGGCAAATAGTAAGTTCTGTTAAATAAAAAATAACATTCCTAATGAAAGTATTGATTTATGTCACAAGAATTACGTAATATTGCAATTATTGCACACGTTGATCACGGTAAAACTACATTAATAGATTCCATAATGAAACAAAGTGGAATGTTTAGAGAAAATGAGAGTGTTAGCGAAAGGTTAATGGATTCTGGAGATTTAGAAAAAGAGCGTGGCATTACTATTCTTGCAAAACCAACTTCTATTGCATGGGAAAATATTAGAATTAATATAATTGATACACCAGGGCATGCTGACTTTGGTGGAGAAGTTGAAAGAGTTTTGGGTATGACAGATGGTGTAATTTTATTAATAGATGCAGCAGAAGGCCCGATGCCACAAACAAAATTTGTTTTAGGTAAAGCTCTGGCTCAAGGCTTAAACCCTATTGTTATTATTAATAAAGCAGATAGGCCTGATGGAAGGCCCGATGAAGTTTTAGAAGAGATTTTTGATTTATTTATTGCATTAGATGCAAATGAGGCTCAATTAGATTTTCCAGTATTATATGCCTCAGGCAGAGACGGTTGGTGTGTTGAAGATTTAAAAGATACTCATGAAAATCTTCACCCATTAATGAATCTTATTATTAAACACGTGGAGCCTCCTAAGACAGATAAAGACCTACCATTTGCAATGTTAGTTACTTTATTAGCATCTGATCCATATTTAGGAAGATGCTTAATAGGAAGAGTAGAACAAGGATCCGCAAAAGTTAATGATACCGTAAAATCTATAAATCTAAACGGTGAACAAATTGAGAGTGGTAGGTTAACTAAATTACTTAAGTTTGAAGGTATAGAAAAAGTTGCAGTAGACCAAGTAAACCCTGGAGATATTATTTGTGTTGCAGGATTAGCTAAAACTTCTGTTGCTGATACAATATGTGAAACTTCAGTAGATACTCCAATGAAATCTACTCCTATAGATCCACCTACTATGGCAGTTACTATAACAGTAAACGATTCACCTTTTGCTGGAACAGAAGGAAAAAAAGTTACCTCTACTGCAATTAGGTCGAGATTATTAGCTGAAGATGAAACAAATGTTGCTATAACTTTTGCTGAAAGCGAAACTAAAGATGCATTTGAAATAGGTGGAAGAGGAGAATTACAATTAGGTGTATTAATAGAAACTATGAGAAGAGAAGGCTTTGAATTAACAGTTTCACGGCCTAAAGTACTTCTAAAGCTAGATGAAAATAATAAAACTATTGAGCCTATTGAAGAAGTAATAATTGATGTAGATGAAGAATATGTAAGTACCGTTGTAGATTCTATGAATAAAAGAAAATCTGAGATGCAAGATATGAGAGCTTCAGGTGCAGGTAAGACCCGCTTAACATTTTACGCACCTTCAAGAGGGTTGATTGGATATCAAAGTAAGTTTCTAACTGACACAAGAGGAACAGGCGTTCTTAATAGATTATTTCATTCTTATGCCCTTTATAAAGGAGATATTACTGGAAGAAGATATGGCGCTTTAATTTCAACAGATCAGGGTAAAGCTGTAGCATTTGCAATATGGAAACTTCAAGAACGTGGCACAATGTTTGTTAGTCATAATACAACAGTTTATAAAGGTATGATTGTGGGAGAACACTCACGTGATAATGATTTAGATATTAATGTTCTAAAAGGCAAACAACTAACAAATATGAGAGCATCCGGAACTGATGAGGCTGTTGTATTAGTTCCACCAAGAATAATGTCTTTAGAAGAAATGATGGCTTATATTAATGAAGATGAACTACTAGAGGTTACTCCATTAAGCTTAAGACTGAGAAAAAGATTTTTAGATGCTAAAGATAGAAAAAAAAGTACTAAATAATTTCTTTCTGCTATATTTTGGATGTAGATAAATTATATTTTGGAGATAACTCATGGAAAATAAAAATACAAATTTTTTACAACCATTAATAAATTTTATTGAAATAATTGCTGGTAATTTTGGCACATTACTCGTTAAAACATTTCATTATTTTGCTTTATTTCTAATTGGTGCAGCTATAGTATGGGCTGCCTCTGTTGAATTTTTAGGTATGATGGGAAAAGGTTCAGCATCTATTGAAGATATTTTATTATTATTTATATATTTAGAATTAGGTGCAGTAGTAGGAATATATTTTCAAACTAATCATATGCCTGTAAGATTCTTGATATATGTTGCAATAACAGCCCTAACTCGTTTATTACTAGAACTAGTTTTTGACTGGCATAATATTGCATATGTAAATATTATTATAGTTTGTGGTGGAATTTTATTACTAGCTGCAAGTATATTAGTTCTAAGATATGCATCATATCATTATCCTTCTAAATAAATCAGCTTAATACTAAATCGGTTTCCGGATCTATAAAGTAGAATTTTAGACTATCAAAATACAAAGTTATTGTCTTACCATTTTGAATAGATTGGTTAGGTAAAACTTTTCCACAAACTTGAGAATTATTTATGGAAAAATAAACCATAGTTTCCATACCTAGTGGTTCTACTATATTAAGTTTTGCATTAATTTTTAGAGAATGTTTTTGTTTATTTTCAGAAATATGTTCAGGCCTAATTCCTAAAATAATAGTTTTATTAACATTATTAAAAAGTGCTGCTTTCTTTTCTTCTGGTATAGTTAAAACGATATCATCAGTAATTTGTATATAAAGCCCTTCTGAACCTTTTTCTAATTTACATGAAATAAAATTCATCGCAGGCGCACCTATAAAACCAGCTACAAAACCTGTAGTTGGGTTATTATAGATTTCATCTGGTGTTCCTATCTGCTCAATTTTACCATTTTTCATTACAACAACTCTATCCGCTAAAGTCATAGCTTCCACTTGATCATGTGTTACATATACTGTTGTAGTATTTAAATGCTGATGAACTCTTTTAATTTCAATTCTCATTTGTCCACGCATTTTTGCATCTAAATTACTAAGGGGCTCATCAAATAAAAATACTTTAGGATTTCTTACAATAGCTCTTCCCATAGCAACTCTTTGTCTTTGTCCACCCGATAACTGTTTTGGACGCCTATCTAACAATTCAGCTATACCTAAAACTTGAGCAGCTTCATCAACTCTAACTTTAATATCTTCTTTACTAAATTTTCGTAACCTTAAACCAAAAGACATGTTTTCAAAAACTGTCATATGTGGATATAAAGCATAACTTTGAAATACCATTGCTATATCTCTATCTTTAGGAGGAATATCATTTACTTTATTATTTTCTATAAAAATTTCTCCTTTCGTAATATCTTCTAAGCCCGCAATCATTCTTAACACAGTACTTTTTCCGCAACCCGATGGGCCAACTAGTATTACAAATTCTTTATCTTTAATTGATAAGTCAATTCCACTAACCACTTCTGTTTTGTCAAAAACTTTATGTAAATTTTTTATTAATACTTCCGCCATAATATTATCCTTTAGTTGCACCTGACGTTAGACCAGCAATATAATAATCCATTAAGAAAGCATATATTATAACAGGAGGAGCTGCAGCTAGTAATGCTCCCGACATTAGTGACCCCCAATTAAAAACATCTCCTTTAATTAAAGTAGTTACAGTACCCACTGTTAATACCATTTCACTTTCACTATATATAAATGCTAATGGATATAAAAAACCAGCCCAGGAAACCGTAAAAGCAAAAATGGTTGCTGCAATTAATCCTGGCATTGCAACAGGTATAAATACTTTCCATAACATTTGCATATGATTAGCTCCATCGATAAGAGCTGCTTCGTCAATTTCTTTTGGTATAGAGGAAAAATAGCCAATCATAAGCCAGGTACAAAAAGGCACACTTAAAGTAGGATATACTAATACTAAAACCCAATAACTATTTAATAGTCCTAACCATCCCACAATTTTAAAGAGAGGTATAAATAATAATGTTTCTGGAACTAAATAGGTTAGGAATATTCCCGTCGCTAAAACACCTGAACCCCAAAACTTTAATCTAGATAAAGAATAAGCTGCCAAAACACTAATAATCATAGTTATAATTACTACACATACGGTAACAATAATTGTATTTTTAAAAAAAGTAAGGAATGGAGTCTCAGTAAATAAGTATATATAATTTTTTAATGTAATTCCCTGTTCTATTAACCAAGGATTAGAAGCCATTTCAGCTATTTCCTTATTAGTCTTTAAGGAAGTTATAAGCATATAATAGGGAGGAAACAAAAAAAATATTACAAAAATAATTAAGCTACTATATGCTGCTATTAAAGCCCATCTTCTATTAGAATGAACACTATTTTTAATATTTAAAATATTATTTTTCATTTTAAACTTCCATTGCTCTTTTTCTTACACTTCTTAATATTATGAATGCAAGAGTTCCTAATATAGGAAACATGAAAAGAGATACTGCAGCACCCAGAGGAATATCACCAGATTCAATTCCTACCCTAAAAGCATAAGTAGCAAATAAATGTGTTGTATCTATTGGGCCACCTCTAGTTAAAACTCTAACAATGTCAAAATTAGCAAAAGTAACAATTATTGAAAATAATATTGTAATAGAAATAATATTTTTCATCATAGGTAATGTTATATAATATAATTTTTGCTTATAATTTGCTCCATCAATAGATGCAGCTTCATATAAATCTGCAGGAATAGACTTTAATGCTGCTAAATACATAATAAGGAAAAATGGAGCACCTACCCAAATATTTACTAATATAATTGAAAACCTTGCCCAGAAAGTTTCGCTAAGCCAAGGTATGGCTGGGAGAGATATCTTTACTAAAAACCAGTTAATAGCACTATAAGTAGGTTCAAATAACCACCACCAACCAAGGGTTGAAAGTGCCGGTGGAATAACCCAAGGAATTAATAACATTCCTCTCCATTTTCTTTGGCCTTTACTTGGTATAGCGTTGATAGAATGGGCAGCAATAAATCCTATTAGTGCTTTAAAAAAGACAGCCACTAATGCAAAAAATATTGATTGCTGTACTACTAACCAAAAAGTTTCTCTCTTAAATAAAAATAAGTAATTTCCAATTCCCACAAATTTTGTCTCTGCTTTATTTAGCATTGATAAAAATATAGCATATATAAAAGGGTAAATTATGAGGCATAAAACCATTAATATAAGAGGTAAGCACATAAAAAAAGCAATTCGAGGCTTTTGTCTTAACCATAAATATAAAGAGCTAAATTTCATTATCCTCTCATAACACCTTCTAATTCATTTTCAGCCCATCTTATTGCTTTTTTTAATGAATGCCCTTTAGCCGTTACTCGAGCAGTTAAATTTGCTATTATATATTGTGTAGTTATTTGAGATGCTATTTCTGGTGGGGCAGGATATCCTGGTGCTACAGGTATTTCATCACCCTTCATTGGGTAATTATACAAAACTCCATCAGGAGGACTAGCTTCTATCCACGTTTTATTTTGATTAAAATGAGATATTATTAAAGGTATATCATACCCTTGAGACGCTTTAACACATGCATCTATAACTGGACGTTCAGCCATATACCTTAGCAGATCCTTAGCAGCAGACTTATTTTCGGCAAAATCCCATAGTCCCCAATATTGAGAATTATCTGAACGATACCTTCCCTTAGGCCCCCTAGGCACATCATGATGCCACAACTTATTAGCTACATCAGGATTATCACGTTTTGCAACAGCCCATGCACTTGCTGGATTAAATATCGCAGATCCCTGTCCAGAGATTATCCAACGATTATTAGAAGAATCATCCCACGCGTAAATACTTTTTGGCATAAACTCTGTTAATTTACTCATATATTCTAGCACTTGCCTTACTTCGTCAGAGTCTACAGTAATTTCTCCATTTTTATTTACAAGTTCTGCTCCATATGACGTAAATAAAGCACTAAGCCAACGGCTATCCGCAGTAGCCCCAATTGTAGCTCCAAAAGGCTTTCCCACTTTATATAATTTTTCAGCGGCTAATAAAAAGGCATCCCAATTCCAATTATTAACAGCACTAGAATCCCTATTCTCATTCCCAGGAAATAACGTTTGAAGATCTATACCTGCATGTTCTTTAAATAAATCAAAACGTGAAACCATAGAGTCAAAAAAAGAACCAGTTGGCGCTGGTGAACCTCTCCAGTGCCCATCTAAATGAGCATAAAATTTTGCTGAATCTAATAAAGGTCCGTGTTTATTAATAATATCTTCCACAACATCATCAAGAGGCTCCAATCTATGCCTAAACATTGAACAGTACCAAGTTGGTTGAGAAAAAATATCATGGCCAGTTTTTGCTCTAGATTCTGCTTGAGCTGTTAATAGTAACTTATTTCCAATAGAAGTAATAAAATCAACTTTTACTTCAACCCCGTTTTTTTCTCCCCAATCAACTATAATATTTTCAAGAACATCGTTAGCTCCAGGAATCCAATGATCCCAAAGTCCCAATAAAAGCCTACCAGCAGAGTGCGAGGTTTTTACGTAGGGAGCAGCTATAGCATATCCTCCGGTAGCACTTAGACCTTTAATAAATTTTCTTCTGTGTAAGTAATTTTTTTTCAAACTTAACCCTCCCCTTCTTTTAGATTAATTTGATATACTTTATAATTAAGTTATTTATCTTAATAGTAATTTAGTAAAATATACAAATCATATTTACAAAGGAATAAAATAAAAATGAATAAAATTGAAGGAGGATGTTTATGTGGAAAAATAAAATATTATAGTAAATTAGACCCATTATTTACTACCGTATGCCACTGTTCACATTGTCAAAAACAATCAGGAACAGTTTTTTCTATTATCATTGGTGTGAATAGAAAATCTCTACATATTAGCGGAGATTTAAAATGTTATGAAGATATTGGCAATAGTGGAAAACCCGTATATAGGAAATTTTGTGGTAATTGTGGATCTCCCATTATAAGCGATGTAAGTGCAGTTCCTGATTTATTGTTTATTAAAGCTGGTACAATAAATAACATAAAGGCTCTTAAACCAACAAAAGAAATATGGACAGATCATAAACTAGATTGCATAATTATAAATGGCATAAAAGAAAAATATAAGACGGATGGAAAATAAAATGACTTTCTTAAAATGTAAGTATTACCTGATCACTACTATTTTTTTATTTTCTAATATTCATGCAGCAAATTCAGATAACAAAATCACTTCACTAAAAGAACTATTAAAAGAAGAGAACTTAAAATCTGAAGTGGGAAAATTACATTATTTAGCAAATTTTTCATTACGATGTGGCAGCTTATTTGAAGCAATAAATGAAGTAACTCCTAATATAAATATATTGAATGCTGCTATTAACTTGCAAAGAGGCGCTTCAATTACAGCGATTATGATTAAAAAAAATAATCCAGATCAAATAGACCAGGAAATTCAGAACCTTATTACTAAAGTAGTAATAAATTATAGAAATTTAATTAATACAAATAAAGATACGAATGGAGAATATATTAAAGGCTCTAATTTATTAGCTGATGACCTAGAAATTTGTAAAAAGTTAATACCTAGGGTTTATAGATTTTTAGGAAATAATGGATTCAAATTAAAAAAATAATTATTTCTAAAAAATAATTTCAATTAAAAATGGGCCATCTTTTTTTATTCCAACATCAAGAACTTTTAAAAGGTTTTCACAGTTATTAACTTTTATACCTTCTACCCCCATACCTTTTGCCACATTTACCCAATCTATATAAGGTCTATCTAAAGTTAGCATATCTACAGCTTTAGGTCCTGGATTTTGAACTCCAACATTTACAAGCTCTCCCCGTAATATTTCATATGTACGATTAGCAAATATTAAAATAGTAATATCTAAATTTTCTCTCGCCATTGTCCATAAAGATTGAACTGTATACATTCCACTTCCATCTCCCTCTAGTAAGACTACTTTTCGATCCGGGCATGCTATTGCCGCACCAATGGATACTGGCATACCATATCCTATAGCCCCTCCTCTATTATTCAGCCAATCATGAGGTGGAGCGCCAGCAGTTGCAGGAAAAAAATCTCTTCCTGTTGTGACAGATTCATCTACAACTATAGCATTTTCTGGAAGAGTTGCTCCAATTGCCATAGCTAATTTTTCTTTACTGATACTTCCGCTTGGATGTTCTGGCCTCTTAGATGATGCTATATAATTAGGAACTTCATTTAATGCTCCTAATTCCATGGCTAAATCAGTTAAAGCTGAAACAATATCTTCATCTACTTCAACCAAATTTATTATAGGAACATTCTCTTTATATAATAAGCTTGGTTTATTAGGATATCCAAAAAATGCTACAGGCGGTTTAGATGCAACTAATACTAATTGTCCTGCTTTTTCTAACATATCTAATGCTCTGTCTACTACTCCAGCCCCAGGAATTCTAAGCATATCTAATCTGCCTGCACCCCTAGATAATCTTGCATTTGCAGCTTCTGTAATAATTCCACAACCTGTCTTAGATGAAATTTTTCCTGCTAGTAAAGTAGCTTCCTCTGTTAAAGCTCCTCCTCCTAAAATAAGAGTAGAATACTTACCATTAGTTAAAAATTTTGCTACTTTTTTTATAGTAGCTTCATCAATTTTATTTCTGGTATCCCTATATTTTGCTTTAACAACATCTCCTCCTTCACCCCATGCTGTATCTGCAGGTAAAATTAGTGAGGCTATTTTTCCAGGAGCTTTTTTTGCAACCTCTATAGCTTCAGCTCCATCTTTAGATACATCCATTGATTTTATAGATGTCTTTACCCAGTGAGACATAGGATGAGCTATTGCCTCAATATCTGAAGTTAAAGGAGACTCAACTTTTAGGTGTTGTAAAGTATGCTGCCCTATTATATTAACCATTCCTGAATGGGCTTTTTTTGCATTATGAATACTAGCTAAAGCATTAGCTAATCCAGGACCTAAATGTAGCAAGGTCGAGGCAGGTTTTCCGGACATTCTATAATAGCCGTCTGCAGCACCAGTTAATACACCTTCAAATAGTCCTAATACGCATCGTATCCCAGAAACTTTATCAAGAGCTCCAACAAAATGCATTTCGGATGTTCCAGGATTTGCAAAACAAACATCTACATCATTATGTACTAAAGTTCTTACAAGACTTTCGGCACCATTTATTTTAGTTTTAACCTGCATATTACTATTCATTTACCTTTATTATATTTTTAGAGAGATTAGAGCATTTTTTAGAACAATATTTTACAGATTCCCAATTTAATCTCCATTTTTTTCTCCATGTAAATGGTCTATTACAAATAATACATATTTTCTCAGGCAGGTCATATTTCTTCATATTATATATTGCTAATTAATTTTTATTTTGCATCAGCAATTTCTCTTTTTGATGCTTGAGTTAAAAGAGCTGCATCTGCTGATATGGTTCCTAAATCATATCCCATATTAAATCTTTCTTTAACAGTTTTTCCATCAGGACAATGAATACCTGTTTTGATATCTTTTTTTATACATGTTTCAACAATATAACTTAAACAATCTTCTACTTCCTTTTCATATGTTCCAGGAGTATATCCCATAGTAACTGCTAAATCACTTGGACCTATATATACTGCGTCTAATTCTTCTACAGATAGGATCTTATCTAGATTATCTACAGCTTCTGATGTTTCAATCATAGCAAAATTTAATAAGGTATCATTGGCATGATGAAAATAATCATCACCTCCATACATTCTAGCTCTAATTGGGCCAAAACTTCTATTTCCTCTAGGTGGATATCTGCAGGCAGCCACAAATTTTTCACACTGCTCTTTTGTGTTTATCATAGGACATATTATTCCATAAGCTCCTGCATCTAAACACCTCATAACCATACTTGGCTCATTCCAAGGAACTCTTACCATTGGAGTTATATTATAACCTGATATAGCTTGCAGCATTTCAACTACTTTTTGATAACCAACTAAGCCATGTTGCATATCTATTGTAATACTATCAAAACCCGAAGCCGCCATAATTTCAGAATTAAATGTATTTGCTATAGAAGACCAACCATTAATAATCTTTTGACTATTCTTCCAAGCTTCTTTAATACCATTTTTTTTCATTACTACCCTTTTCTATAAATGCTAAAATTTATGCTAGCATAAAAAAAATTATGTACCACAAAATGTTTGGGTTACTATCTGATTGTCCTTAGGTGGCATTTGATATTCTTCAAATTCTTTTTGATCATTAAAAGGCTTTGAAAGAATTTTATTTAGAGAATTAAATAAAGAAAAATCTCCCTCTAAAGCTTTATTTATCATTTCCTCAATTCGATGATTTCTTGGGATGTAAGCGGGATTAATATTTTTAATAAAGTCAAAAGTATTATCATTTTTTTCTTTTTCAAAAGATAAACGTGTTTTCCAATTGCTTAGCCAATTATTAATATCCTTAGAATTTGAAAAATGTTTTATAAACTTATTATAAAAACTTTTATCTTCTTGTATGACTAATGGACACAAATCTCTAAAAGTTAAAGTAAAATCTGTTTTGCTTGTTTCCATTTGTATTAATAAAGAATTAATAAGTTTATCATCATTTTCTTTTTTAGTTTGTAATCCTAATTTATTTCTAAATAATTTTAGCCATTCTTCTTTATACAAATCAGGAAATTTATCAACTGCATTCTGCGCTAATATTATAGATTTCTTTTCATCCTTATGAATTAGCGGAAGTAAAGAAGAAGCTAAACAAGCTAAATTCCATTGAATAATTTCTGGTTGATTCTTATAGGAGTATCGTCCACTTTGGTCTATAGAACTAAAAACTTTATTTGGATCATATTCATCAAGAAATGCACACGGACCATAATCTATTGTTTCTCCATATATTGAAGTATTATCTGTATTCATAACTCCGTGGATAAAACCTACAGATATCCATTTAGAAATTAAAATGGCTTGCCGCTTAATAACTTCTTTAAGTAAATTTATATATGGGTTATCACCTTCTTGACATGTAGGATAATGCCTTTGAATAATATAATCTGCTAAAATTTTTAAAGAATCTATATCCTGCCTTGCAGCAAAATACTGAAATGTCCCAACTCTAATATGACTATGTGCTACTCTAGTAAGAATTGCACCTGGAAATTCTTGTTCTCTATAAATATTTTCTCCTGTAGAAATAGCAGAAAGAGCCCTAGTAGTCGGAATATTTAGCTTGTTCATAGCTTCACTTAATATATATTCTCTTAGTATAGGTCCCAACCAGGCGCGCCCATCACCCATCCTTGAAAAAGGTGTTGGACCACTTCCTTTAAGTTGTATATCTCTTCTATATCCATTATTATCAATTACTTCACCTAAGAGAATAGCCCTTCCATCTCCTAATTGTGGAACCCAATTACCGAATTGATGGCCTGCATAAGTCATAGATATAGGATTAGAACCATTTGATAATGTATTCCCTGAAAAAAAATCATTACATTCTTTCGCATTTAAATTAATACCTAGATCATTAGCTAATATTTTATTAAATTTAATTAAATTAGGAGATTTGACTGGAGTAGGTTTTACGTTAACATAAAATTTATTTGGCAACCTTGAAAAACTATTATCAAATTTGATATTATCAATATTATTTGGTGAAATTTTCACTATATAATCCAAATCAAAAATAATTAATAAATAATACTACTTTTTTATTAATAATATTCTATATTATCAATAAACGCTAGGTGCGCCCTATAATTTTAATTATTAAAGTTAATATTATGTTATTTAGTAAACCAATTATATAAATATATTGATAAGCCTATGCAAAAAAATGATTTACTAAAGAGATTTATAAATACTAGAAAAAATAGTATTAGAATCTGTAAAAACTTAGAAATAGAAGACTATGTTGTGCAACCTAGTGAAGAAGTAAGCCCTATAAAATGGCATTTAGGACATACCTCATGGTTTTTTGAAGAAATGATACTATTAAAGTATATTAAAAAACTAACTCGTTATAACAAACAATATAAAACTATATTTAACTCCTATTATAAATCTGCAGGAGACCACTGGAAACAAGGCTTAAGAGGTCAACTTTCGCGTCCTACAGTTAACGAAGTTATTAAATATAGGAAATATGTAGACCTAAAAATTAAAAAAGTTCTTGAGTCAACGACTAATGATAAACTCAATTTTTTAATTGAATTAGGGATAAATCATGAAGAGCAACATCAAGAATTAATGCATATGGATATTAAATATATCTTTAATACTAACCCTCATAAAATAAAATATACAAAAAGTAAGATTCCAAAAAGAAAAATTGATGATGAACAATGGAAAACTTTTGAAGGAAATATATATAAAATTGGTCATGAAAAAAAAGATTTTTCATACGATAATGAACAACCTATGCACAAAGTTTATATTCAGCCTTTTAAAATTCATAAACAGTTCGTAAGTAATAAAGACTATGTCCATTTCATAGAGGATGAAGGTTATTCCAAGCCTGCTTTATGGCTAAGTAAAGGCTGGGACTGGATTAAAGAAAAAGATATCATTAAACCAGAATATTGGTATAAGAAAGATAATAAGTGGTATGAATTCACACTGCACGGATTATTACCTATTAGTGATAACGCTCCTGTATCACATATAAGTTATTATGAAGCATCAGCATATGCAAAATGGAAACGTTGTAGATTACCAACAGAAGAAGAATCTGAGATATACCTTAAAAACCCAGAAATAAATAAAACAAGGAATAATAAAAATATTTATCAAGCATACGATACTGATATCGCAACTAATAACTTGTGGTGGTGGACCAAAAGTCACTATTCAGCATATCCAGGGTACATAGCTTTTAATGGTGATATTGAAGAATATAATGAGAAATTTATGAATGGACAATTTATACTAAAAGGTGGGTCAATTGTTACACCAGATAAACATCATAGGCCTACATATAGAAATTTTTATGAACCCCATCAACGTTGGATGTTTTCAGGAATAAGGTTAGCGAAGGATATGAAATGAAGATTACAAACTTATCATTAACAAATAAGAAAGATAAATTAAATACAAAAAACTCTTTTTCGGAAGATGTAGGCTATGGATTAAGCTTAAAAAATAAAGCTATATCATCAAAATATTTTTACGATGATATAGGATCAAAATTATTTCAAAAAATTACTAAACACTCTGACTATTATCCAACAAGAACAGAGACTGAAATACTAAATACCATTAAAGATAAGTTACCTAAGTTAATAAAATTAAATGAAATTGATATTATAGAATTAGGCCCAGGGGACGGCACAAAAGGTAAAATCATAATAGATGGATTTTTAAAAAATAATTATAAAGTTAACTATTATCCAATTGATATATCAAAAAAAGCTTTACAGCTATTAAGTAAGAATTTACCACCTAATAAAAATTTATTTATACATGGTATAATAGGAGAATACTTAGAAGGATTAAAATTTATAAAAAAAGAATCTACAAACATACAATTGGTACTTTTTTTAGGATCTAGTATAGGAAACTTTAATACGAAGCAATCTAAAAAATTTCTAACAAATGTTTACAAAAATATAAATAATCATAGTTATTTATTTACTGGTTTTGACCTCAAGAAAAATTTATCTATTCTAAATAAAGCTTATAATGATTCGAGTGGTTTAACTAAAAAATTTAATTTAAATTTATTAACTAGAATTAATAAAAGCTTAAAAAGTGACTTTAATTTAAAAAACTTTATACATTTTGGCACTTATAACCCTGTGCTAGGTGCGATGGAAAGTTACCTAATATCCTTAGTTAAACAAAATATACATATTAAGGAATTAAATAAAAATTTTAAATTTGAAGTATTTGAAGCAATACATCTGGAATATTCTTTTAAATATTCTAAAGATAACATTTCTGATTTATCAGCAAGCTCTGGATTTACAATAGTTAAAAATTACACTGATTCAAAAAAATATTTTATAGATTCTGTTTGGAGAAAAATTTAATAATATTAATTTTATTTTTTAGCATTTGATAAATAAGTGTGTATATTTTCTATCTCTTTTTCTGTAAATTTACTACTAAATGAACCCATCATGGTTCCTGCTCTTCCATTCATTACAATCATTTTGAATGTATTCATCTCTAATTTAGTTCCAATGATATTTGGAGCTGTTCTTTTATGGCAAGTAGCACAACTTCTATTGAAAAGTTTTTCTCCTAAAACCTCGTCAGCTAGAGAAGTTAAAGGAAAAAAGTATAATAATATTAAGAAGACTTTTACTACATACATATTTTTCTCTATTTCTTAAGTTTATTCTTTGGCTTTTTTAAAAATTTCAGCGGTGAAAAACACTCCTATTAAAACTAATGTGTGTGCTAGTGCTGAAGGTCCAAACACAGATAAAGATCCAACCCACATAGTAAAAATGAATGACCACATAAATGCTAAAGTTGTCATGAATTGAAACTGTACAATTTTTGGTAAGTTTCTCAGTGGGTTTACATTTGTACTCATTACTAAGTTATAAGACTGTTTAATCATAATATTTTTCCTCTAATCATTTTGTTTACTAAAAGTACGATTATAATATATTTATAGATTAGTTTTATTAATAAGATTTTTTAAATCATTAGCCGTTATAGCTATCATTTAAATTTATAGAAGGTTTATTAGGACTACTATTTTTTTTAACTGATGTACGTTTTTTACTTTTATTAACTTTTTTAAAGGACTTGTTTTCTCCTCGTTTTGCAAAGCTTGGACGTGAATTTCTTTCTTCACTATCTCTTCTTGGTCTTCTTTCCTCAAATTTTCCTTTTGGCTTATCTCCAAAAGACCTTTCTCCTCGTTTTGCAAAGCTTGAGCGTGAATTTCTTTCTTCACTATCTCTTCTTGGTCTTCTTTCTTCACTATCTCTTCTTGGTCTTCTTTCTTCACTATCTCTTCTTGGTCTTCTTTCTTCACTACTATACTTATCTGCGAATCTTTTCTTAGCTTTTTTTGTAAATTTTTTGGCACTATTTTTACTTTTTATAAAACCATTATCTCTTTTTCTATCATTATGACCTTCTTCATAATTAAACTTTTTATTAAAATCAGGCTTACTATCTCCTAAAATTAAATCTTCTGATTCATTTAAAATTTTTCCATATAAGGAATATCCTATCAATTTTTCAATTGCTTTTAATTTTCTTTTTTCTGATACATCACATAATGAAATAGCTATACCAGACTTTCCAGCTCTTGCAGTTCTTCCAATACGATGAATATATATTTCAGCTTCATTAGGCATGTCATAATTTATAACATGTGATATATCATCAACATCTATTCCTCTTGCTGCAATATCAGTAGCAATTAATATATTTAATTTACCTAATCTAAAATTTTTTAATGTTCTAGTTCTTTGGCTTTGGCTTTTATCACCATGAATTGCATCGACTTCTATACCAGACTTTTTTAGTCTAACTGCCAATTTATTAGCACCCATTTTAGTTCTTACGAATATTATAGAACGATAAACTGTATGGTTATTAAATATATCAAGAATAAATTTAAGTTTAGCTTCTTTCTTAACTATAAATACTCTTTGATCAATCAATTCTATTGGCCTGGTGCTAGGTGCTACATTTACCTCTTTTGGCTTACGTAAAAATTCATCAGCAAGAGCTCTTACTGCTTTAGGCATAGTTGCAGAAAGTAGTATTGCTTGCTTATCTTTTGATATTTTTGACATAATTTTCTTAATACTAGGCATAAAGCCAAGGTCTAACATTTGATCTGCTTCATCCAGCACAACAGTACTAGTTAAATCCAACCTTGCTACTTTTGAGGTCACATGATCTAGCAATCTACCTGGGGTAGCTACTACAATGTCTGCACCATCTTTGAGAGCTTTAATTTGTGGTCCTGGTTTTGCTCCACCAACAACTAGCACTGCTTTAGGGCGAATAATACTTCCATATGTTCTTACTTTATCTACTATTTGCATAGCAAGCTCTCGTGTAGGAACTAATACTAGAACAGGAAAACATTTTGATTCATTACGTTTAACTTTTTTAACTAATCTTTCTAAAATTGGAAGTACAAATGCAGCAGTTTTTCCCGTACCTGTTTGGGCTACCCCAACTATATCATTTCCCTCTAGAAATTTTGGTATTACTGCTACTTGAATAGGTGTAGGTTCACTATACCCTTCAGAATCTATAGCTCTAAGTATAGGGCTAGTTAAACCTAATTCTTCAAATTTCATTAAAATACTTTCATTTATTTAGCACCAAGAGAAATCCAATATTAAAACAAAAATGCTATAATCTTAGCTTATTGAGATAAATGATATAAAACTCAAAGGTTAGTTAATAGGGGCGATATCATATGCATTATTCAATAGCAAGAAGTTTAAGCTTTAATGTATATATATTTAATATGATTTAATATTATATATAAGGTAAATATGAGAATATATTATAATTAGGAACAATAATGGATACACAACAAATACTAAATAATGTATTTGGCTATAATACTTTTAGAACCGGTCAAGAAGAAATCATTAATACAATACTAAATAAAAAAAATATTCTTGCTGTTATGCCTACCGGTGCAGGAAAATCTCTCTGTTATCAAATCCCCGCATTACTATTTAAGCGCGGATCTATAGTAGTATCTCCCTTAGTAGCATTAATGGATGATCAAATTTTAGCATTAAAGGAATTAGGTGTTCCGGCAGAAAGAGTTCATTCACATTTGACAGAAGCACAAAATAAAAAAAGTTTACAAGATTTTAAAAAAGGTATTATTAAAATTTTATACCTTTCACCTGAGAATTTAATGAGCGAAAAAACATTATATGATTTACAAGATATTGATATTGCTATGTTTGCAATAGATGAAGCCCATTGTATATCTAAATGGGGAGCAAGCTTCAGGCCACAGTATGAAGAGCTATCAAAATTATCTCAGATTTTTCCAGAGGCAATTATAGCTAGTTTTACTGCAACTGCTGATAAGAATACTAGAGAAGATATAATTCATAAGCTATGTAATTATAATGCCGAAATTTTAGTACAAGGTTTTGATCGTCCAAATTTAAGCTTAGCCGTAGAACAAAAAACAAATAATTGGAAGAAGCAATTACTAAACTTCATTAAAAATAAAAATCAAGAATCAGGAATTATTTATTGCTTATCAAGAAAAGAAACAGAGAGTGTAGCTAACTTTCTTATTGAAAATAATTTCGATGCTATTCCTTATCATGCTGGACAAGAATCAAGTTTTAGAAAAAATAATCAAAATAAATTTATGACCAAAGACGGAATTATAATTGTAGCTACCATAGCTTTTGGTATGGGAATAGATAAATCAAATGTTAGATTTGTAGCGCACACTAGCTTGCCTTCAAGCATTGAATCTTATTACCAAGAAATAGGTCGTGCAGGTAGAGATGGGGAACCCTCTGATACTTTATTGTTATATGGATTAAATGATTTATTTCAAAGAAGACGATTTATAGAGAATGATAAAGCTGATAGCCAACATAAATTAAGAGAGAACAAGAGGCTTGATAGCTTACTCGCATATTGCGAAACCCCCATCTGTAGAAAAAAAGCTTTATTATCATATTTTGATGAAGAAATAGATAACTGTAATAATTGTGATAATTGTTTGAGTCCGCCTAAGATGTTAGAAGGAACCCAATTAGCACAGATGGTACTTTCTGCAATATATAGATCTGGACAATATTTTGGAGCAGCACATATTATTAATATATTATTAGGAGATAAAACGTCTAAAATAGTTGAAAGAAGACATGATAAAATAAAAACTTTTGGAGTAGGAAGTAATTACAGTAAAAATTTTTGGCAAGGTTTTATAAGACAGCTACTTTCTTCTGGGCATATTATTATAAATATTAAGAAATTTGGATGCCTAGAAATCACTAAAAC
>ENA-OWPI01001629-OWPI01001629.1-marine-metagenome-genome-assembly--contig:-NODE-1629-length-24196-cov-3.337659_pt1 | contig 24196 bp, 25 predicted proteins | sample MGYA00238138_ERZ651775 | MGnify/ENA primary metagenome ERZ651775 (study PRJEB26906, sample SAMN06265043) | marine metagenome | isolation source: Helgoland LTER site | place: Germany:Helgoland, sampling...
ATCCTCGCCCAAGCCGCCTGCAAAGCCAGCCTGACGAGCAGGGGCCTGACCTTGGCCTGCGGGTAGAACGCAGCCCATGAGCAGCTCATCAACTGTGTTTGCGCCAGCGTTTGCGAGCGCTGCGCGGATGGCGGCGCCGCCGAGTGTTGAGGCGGGAACACCATCAAAAACACCTTGAAAGCCGCCCATGGGCGTGCGGGCTGCACCTGCGATCATCACTTTTTTCATGGGGAGTCCTCCTGAGTTGCTCCTTCATTACCGAATAGAAAGGTTTGCCGTCTAGTCTTGTCACTCAAGGGCGTATTTCTACGGTAACGGAGAGAATTATGGAGTTTAGCTGCACTGAAGTGGGCGATGTATTGATTGTAAGGGTTATGGCGGAACGTATTGATGCGGCTGCTGCTCTTAAGTTTAAGGACGCTCTCCGTGAGTTGACAGGGGCGGCGAGCCATGTGGCGCTTGATCTGCGGGATGTTCAGTTTGTGGATTCGAGCGGGCTGGGCGCGATCGTGGCTGTGATGAAGCTTATGGGGACGACACGGCGGCTTGATCTTGCGGGGCTGACACCCACTGTTGATAAAGTGTTTCGGCTGACGCGGATGGATTCTATTTTTACGATCCATGGCAGTGTGGACGATATTCCTAAGCTCTATCAGGCGGGTTAATCGCCGATTGAGGAAGTGCAGAAGATGCGCGAGTCTGACCAAAATCCGAAGTCACTGAAGCTTGAGTTTCCAAGCTGCGAAATTGAAGTGCGGAAGGCTTTGAAGCAAATGGCCTGCGCACTTGCAGAGCTGGGTATCGGCGCGGATGTGATTGGGTCCGCTGAAGTTGTTCTTGGCGAGGTTCTCAACAATATTGTGGAACACGCTTACGGGAGCTCTGCGCAGGGGCGTATTGTGATGAACCTGACGTTGCAGGAGGCGGAGCTGCGCTTTTTGGTCGTTGATGAAGGGCGGGCTTTGCCTATGAAAGAGCTGCCTCGCGGCGTCTTGCCAAGACTTGACGGGCCGCTGGAAGGCCTGCCGGAGGGCGGCTTTGGTTGGTATCTGGTGCGCAAGCTGGCCACGGATCTGAGCTATCAGCGCAAGGCGGGCCACAATGAGCTGTGCTTCTCTATCCTGCGTTGAGGATTTCAGTGATGTTCCCTCAGGAATCAAGAAAACTTGAAAATGACATATTCAGCCCGAAGATTCGCCTGATTCAACTGTCATAACCCTCTTTGTAGCTGCATATAGCTTCCCTCGGCGCTGTGCGTTAATAGCCCCCACCCAGTGTGCGGCGCCGGGGCCTTACCATTCTGACGTTTCGTTCTGATGAATCCGCATTGGCTTTGGTCTTTGCGGAGCATAGTCTTTTCTGTGAAGCGAAACAGGATGGACAAGATATGCGCGATTTTCATTTTCCGGGGCGTTCGCCCGTATTGGCCCAAAACGGCATGTGCGCGACCTCGCACCCTTTGGCGGCGAAAGTTGCTGTTGATATTATGGAGCGTGGCGGCAACGCTATGGATGCTGCGATTGCTGGCGCGGTTCTGCTTGGAATTTGCGAACCGCAGATGACAGGGATCGGTGGTGACTGCTTTGTCTTGTTTCAGGACAAGGAGGGCGGGGCCATTCGCGCGCTCAACGGGTCGGGCTGTGCGCCTGCAGGCGCGGACCTTGCTGCGCTGAAAGCACGGGGGGAGACCACTGTGCCGCTGAACGGACCTGAGGCTGTCACAATCCCCACGGCAATGGACGCGTTTTGCCGCCTTTCGGAGGATTACGGAAAGATCGGAATCGATGCTATTCTTGCGCCGACGATCCGCTATGCCGAAGAGGGCGTGCCTGTCGCGGCGCGTGTGGCGTTTGACTGGCCAGAAGCGGGCAAAGCGCTTCAGGGGCACGGGCGATCGCATTATATGATTGATGGCAAGCCTGGTGAAGTCGGCCAGATGTTTCGCGCACCTGCGTAGGCTGAGGCGCTGCGGGGTGTTGCGAAAGAGGGGCGGAAGGGCTTTTATGAAGGCGAAGTCGCTGAAGATATGGTCGCGGCCCTGAAGGCGCTTGGCGGCGTTCACGAACTGAGCGACTTTGCCAATGCGGCGAGCTTCTATACAGAGCCTGTTGGAAGCCATTATAAGGGTGCAGACCTTCTGGAGCACCCGCCGAACGGCCAGGGCGCAACGGCAAACTTGATGCTCAATATCCTGAGCCATTTTGATTTGGCGAGTATGGAGCCGTTTGGTGCGATGCGAGCGCATATTGAAGCGGAGGCGACGAAGCTCGCTTATGATGCGCGCAACCGCTTTATTGCCGATCCTGATGTGTCCAAGCGCGTAGAGCATATGCTGAGCTTGGAGACGGCGGCAAAGTTGGCTGCGCTGATTGATCCGAAGCGCGCGATGGCTGCGGCTGCGCCGATCAGTGAGGCGGTCCACAAGGACACTGTATATATCACTGTTGTAGATAAAGACCGCATGGCTGTGAGCTTTATCTATTCCATTTTCCATGGATTTGGCTCTGGTATTGCCTCTGAAAAATTCGGGATTTTGCTGCAAAATCGTGGTGCAGGATTTACCTTGGATGAAAGCCATCCGAACGTTTACGGCGCAGGTAAGCGGCCGATGCATACAATTATTCCTGGAATGCTGGCTGAAAATGGCCGCGCGACGATGCCTTTTGGTGTGATGGGGGGGCAGTATCAGTCTTGTGGTCATGCGCGGTTTGTTACGAATATGACTGATTTTGGTATGGATGCGCAGAGCGCGATTGATGCACCGCGGTGTTTTTCGGATGCGGGCGAGCTAAAAGTTGAGAAGGGCTATAGTGAGGCTGTGCGTGCCGAGCTTGCCGACATGGGACATAAGGTTGTTGTGCCTGACGGACCGCTCGGCGGGGCGCAGGCCATTCGCATCAGAAACGATGGCGTGCTGGAAGGCGCGTCTGATCCGCGCAAAGACGGCGCGGCGCTGGGGTATTGAGCATGGCAATTACACCTGTGAAAGAGCTCGTGATGCGGGCGAAAGAAGAGATTGAAACGCTGAGCCGCGACGAAGTCTGGCGGCTGGCGGAAGCGGGAGAGGCGCTTGTCGTAGATATTCGCGACCCTCGCGAGCTTGAACGGGAGGGGCGCTTTCCTGGCGCGATGCATGCGCCGCGGGGGATGTTGGAATTCTGGTTTGATCCTGCGAGCCCCTACCACAAAGAGGCTTTTGCCACCGACAAGAAGATTATCCTGTTTTGTGCTGGCGCATGGCGCTCGGCTTTAGCGGCGAAAGCTTTAAGGGACATGGGCGGCGAGAATATTGCCGAGATGGATGGTGGCTTTGGCGCCTGGAAGAAGGACGGGCGGCCTGTGGAATAGCGGTTTCGAATTGTTCTACGCACAATCCGACCGTAGCGGGGGACGCTGTCCCCCGCACCCCCTGGGATATTTTTAAAAAGAAGAAGAGTGTGCAGGTTGGAATTCCAGCTCAGTTCAGTTGGAACTGGAGCGGGTATTGGCCGTCCTGGAAGGGGCCGAAAAGATCAGGGATGTCGGGGTGATCGACGGGCTCGCCTGAATAGTCTGCGACGAGGTTTTGTTCGGAGACATAGGCCACGTAGTAGCTCTGATCATTTTCGGCGAGGAGATGATAAAAGGGCTGCTCCTTTTGGGGGCGGCTGTCCTCGGGGATTGCTTCATACCATTCGTCAGTGTTTGAAAACTGCGGGTCCACATCAAAGACAACCCCTCGGAAAGGGTGCTTCTTGTGGCGGACGACTTGTCCGAGGTGGTATTTGGCGCGTTTGCGTATCATCATGAGTTTAGCCCCTACCCGAGCAGCTTAACGCTTTCAATGGGGGCTTGTCTATTTCGGAGCGTGAAAATGATGGAAACACTCTGTGACGCTCTCGCCGACAGTTCGATGCATCTGGGGCTCGCTTGCGCGCAGAAAAGCGCTTGCGGCACGGAAATTTGATTTAGGTTTTGGCCATGATGCGCTATGCTTTGAAAAAAATAAGCAAGCGAGGGGCAGATGAGCAGAATCCTTTGCGCATTTCTAATTGTGGCAACGCTGGCGGCCTGTGGTCGTGGGGCAGGAACGAGCGCGCCAAGGCAGCTCGATAATGCATGTGCCCTGTTGAAAGAGCGCCCAACCTATTACAAAGCCTTCAAGGCGACCGAGCGCAAATGGGGCGTGCCTGTGCATGTGCAGATGGCTACCATTTACCAAGAAAGCAAGTTCAAGTCTGACGCGCGCACGCCGTTTCAGTATAAGCTCGGGGTGATCCCTGTCGGGCGACAGTCGAGCGCTTTTGGCTATTCGCAAGCACTGGATGCGACCTGGAAAGAATACCAACGCAAAGAAGGCAAACGCATGGCGCGGCGGAATAATATCCGCGATGCGAGTGACTTCATGGGCTACTATATGAACATCAGTCGGGAGCGGAACGGTATTTCGCTTCATGATGCGCGAAACCAGTATCTGGCCTACCACGACGGCCATACAGGCTATGCCCGAGGAACCTATCGTCAAAAGGCTTGGTTGATGCGGGTGGCTGGAGAAGTTGGCCAGCGCTCAGAGATGTATAAAGCCCAATTGGCGAGCTGCAGGCGCTTTCGCTGAGCTATTGACGCGGTCGGCTAGCGCCCGCCGCGTTTCTTCGTATTGGCATCGATATCAAACAGGGCGTTGGGCAGAGCGCCGCCTTTTGCGAGCTCGCCCAGCACAACTGTTGTGCTTGAGCCGCTGTCGTCATTGATGATCCATTGGCGCAGCTCTACGGGGCTTCCTGTAAATTTAAGCTGGATATTGCCGTACTCGGGGTGTGCAGGGTCTTGCGCCGTGATCACTGTGGCTGTGCCATCAAAGCTGTGGCCTGTCACCATATTGGCGCTTGCGAGATCTACTGTGCGCGCGAGGATGATTGAGAGGGGCGTTTTGGCCAAGGGGTAACTTTCAGGGCCCTGGTTTGTCTTTGGGTCAAAGATGGCCACGGTGTTGGCGCTGGCCAGCACGAGGGTTTCTTCGGGGGGGTTATACTCGAAGCGGATCTTGCCTGGGCGTTTGATGTAGATCGTGCCTGTGGAGATTGTCCCATCATCGTTGATCTGGGTGAAGGCGCCTTTGGCTGTCTTCATCGCGTTGAGATATTGCGAGAGCGCGTTGAGTGAAAGCTTTTCCGCGGCGGCGGGGGCTGCGAGGGCAAGGGCCAGAACAGGCGCAAGAAAAATGTGTTTGAGTTTCATAACCAATACCTAAGTGTTCAGGGGCTGCGTTGCACCAGTGACTTGGGGGTAAAATACGAAAACACCAGTTGTTAAGCGATAACAAACTGGTGTTTCGATGATTTTAAGGGCGAAAGACCGCTTAGTGCTGTTCTGGCACGAGGATTTCGCGTTTGCCGACGTGGTTGGCGCCCGAGATAATGCCTTCGTCTTCCATCTGTTCGACGAGCTTGGCGGCTTTGTTGTAGCCGATCGAGAGCTTGCGCTGGATGTAGGATGTGGAGCACTTGCGATCTTTGATGACAATGGCGACGGCTGTATCGTAAAGCGCGTCTTCGCCGTCGGTGTTGCCGCCGAGGCCGAGGACGGCGTCGATATCGCTTGCGTTGTCGTCGGGTGGGCCCTGGACAACACCTGAGACATATTCGGGCGGGCCGAATGCCTTCAAGTGATTGACGATCTCTTCGACTTCTTCATCGGAGACAAAGGGGCCGTGGCAGCGTGTAATCTTGGCACCACCAGCCATATAGAGCATGTCGCCCATGCCGAGGAGTTGCTCAGCGCCCATTTCGCCAAGGATTGTGCGGCTGTCGATCTTGCTCGTCACTTGGAAGCTGATCCGCGTGGGGAAGTTGGCTTTGATTGTACCTGTGATGACGTCAACCGAGGGGCGCTGTGTGGCCATGATGATATGAATGCCCGAGGCGCGCGCCATTTGCGCGAGGCGCTGGATGCAGGCTTCGATCTCTTTGCCCGCGACCATCATAAGGTCGGCCATTTCGTCGACGATGACGACGATATAGGGCATTTTCTCGGGCTGCATTTCTTCTGTCTCAAACACTGGCTCGCCTGTGTCGTCGTCAAAGCCCGTCTGGACGGTGCGAGAGAACATCTCGCCTTTGGCCAGAGCATCGGCCACGCGGGAGTTATAGCCGTCGATGTTGCGCACGCCCATTTTGGACATTTTGCGGTAGCGCTCTTCCATCTCGCCGACTGTCCACTTGAGGGCAACCACGGCCTTCTTCGGGTCGGTCACAACGGGGGAGAGCAGGTGCGGGATGCCGTCATAGACGGAGAGTTCGAGCATTTTGGGGTCGATCATGATCATGCGGCACTCTTCAGGCGTAAGCTTGTAGAGGAGCGAGAGAATCATCGTGTTGATCGCGACGGATTTGCCTGAGCCAGTTGTACCCGCGATGAGCAGGTGAGGCATCTTGGCGAGGTTGGCGACGATGGGATCACCGCCGATGTCTTTGCCAAGTGCTAGGGGCAGTTTGTGGTTCCCGTCGCCGTATTCGCGGCCAGAGAGGATCTCGCGGAAGCCGACCATCTCGCGGTTGTCATTGGGGAGCTCGATGCCGATGACCGAGCGTCCGGGGACAGTAGAAACACGCGCGGAAAGAGCGGCCATGGAACGGGCGATATCATCGGCGAGGCCGATCACACGCGAGGCTTTCAAGCCTGGCGCAGGCTCGAGCTCATACATTGTGACGACAGGGCCAGGACGGACCGAGACGATCTCGCCTTTGACGCCGTAATCATCGAGCACGGACTCCAGCATACGGGCGTTGGCCTCTAGGGCTTCATCAGAGAGATGGAACCGTTCGATTTTGACCGGATCGGCGAGAAGCGAAAGAGGAGGAAGCTCGTAGGCGGGGCGCTTGTCTTCGAATTTGAAGGTCGGCTGGGCCTCGGCTTTGGCACGCGTGCTGGTTTGAACCGGCTTTTTGACAGCGTGTTGAACGACCTTCTTTGGTTCAGCCGTCGGGATTGAAAAGGCGCGCGGCGCGGCGGGCACTTCTTCTGGTGCGAATGTCTCGTCGATGACCGCTTCGTCGGCGTAGTCGTCGAAAATATTAGCCTCGGACGCTTCAAATCCTTGGGGCTCTGGCGCGTAGGCTGCTGTGAGCTGTGGCTCTGGCGGCAGGCTTGGGATGCCTCCACCTGTCAGTGGGGGCTCGGCACGCAAGTGGGCTGGCGTTGTGTCAAGCACAAGAGGCACGGGGCCGTGCCCACGGCCTTTGGTAAGGGGTGCAGCGACGGCCGATTGGATTGTTGGACTGTGGCGCACGCGTGATTTGATCACATCGGCGATCTTGGCTTTGATGCGGTCGTCCGATGGGGCAGGGGGCTCGCCATGAGAAAATTGTGGCGCGGTTTCGACAAGCTCTTGTTCGGGCATAGGCTCTGCGCGACGAATAAGATTGGGCATAAGTGCGCGCAGGCCTGTCTTCTCGGCGGGCTCCGCTGTGAGCGGTGGCTCGTCATGGTGGGCATAGGCGGCAGGCGCGCGTGGCAGAACCTCAAGGCTCTGGGCATCTTGCAGGGCCGTCCATTCGGCGGCTTCGGCGCGGGCGATCGCGCGTTGCTCGCGGCGGGCGCGGTTGCGCTCTTGCATTGTTTGGGCAGCCGTCATCGCGCCTGTTGCTGTTTTGCCCAAAACTTTCATGACGGTGGCATAGGCAATGATTGTTCCGATGAGGAGGAAACGACCGATGTAGCGAAGCTCAGGCCGTGTGAAACCGAGGATAAACGCGCCAAATGCGATCATCGCGGCGCCAAGAACAAGTGAGAGGACTTTGAGGCCAAAGCTTGCACCGACGGGCAGCAGGCCGAGGAGGCTGCCAAGAACAGTGTCGCCGAAGAGGCCGCCAAGGCCGAAAGAATGTGTCCATGTTTCGCCTGGTACGAGGGTAGAAGCATAGACGGAGAGAAGCGCAAGCCAGATTGGTGCGAAGATCAAGCGGCCGATGGCGCGGTCTGCTCCGAAGTGGAGGGCGAAACGAAGACCCCAAGCAAGGAGCGCGGCTGCGATGCCCCAGCTTCCCCATCCGATGATCATAAAGAGAGGTGCAGCGATGGCTGCTCCGATGCCACCCATCCAGTTTTGGACTGGAGCGTCTGTGGCAGAGAGCCAAGAGGGGTCATTGGGATTGTAGGAGGCAATCATAGCGGCGGCCGCCAGAGCCACGATGACAAGCCCAATGCCGATCAGCTCTTTGCCGCGTTTTTCGATGGCTTCTGCCATTTTGCTATCGAGAAGCGGATCGCGTCCACGTGTCTGGTATGCCATTTTCCCTCGTCCTCAGCTTTGTAAGCAGCTTTTGAGGCGGAGGAGCCCCTGCTGCATTTCTTCTTTTGGGGCCACCATGGCGACCCTGATGTAATTCTGTCCTGGATTGCGGCCTTCAGCGTCGCGGCTCAGGTAGGCTCCGGGGAGCACACGCACGCCTGTCTCGCGCCAGATTTTGAGCGCGGCGGTTTCGCCGTCTTCCACTGGAAGCCAAAGGAAAAAACCGCCTTCGGGGCCTTGATAGCCTTCGAAATCGGCCATGACCTTGTCCGCAATGGTGTATTTTTCCTGATAGAGCTTACGGTTCTCAATCACATGCTCTTCATCGGCCCAGACGCGTGCGGCTACGGCCTGAAGCGGCGTCGGGAGTGGTGCACCAGCGTAGTTCCGCAGCTGCTTCAGGCGTGCGATAGTTTGCGGCCCGCCTGCAACAAAGCCTGAGCGCAGGCCAGGCAAGTTGGATCGTTTGGAAAGCGAATGAAAGATCACCACGCGTTCGGGATGTGCGCCCATCTCGGCGGCGACATCCAGCGCGCTGGGGGGCGGATCATTGCGATAAATTTCCGAGTAGCATTCATCAGCAAAGATCTGGAAATCAAACTGCTCCGCCAAGGAGATTAGCTCGCGCAGGTAAGCGCGACTGGCGATTGCGCCCTGCGGATTGGAGGGAGAACAGATAAAGGCAGCAGCTGTTTTCTTGAGAATATCAGTGGGCAGGCCAGAGAAGTCAGGCAGGAAGCCAGTGCTTTCTGTCGCATTTGCGAAGATTGGTCGTGCCCCGACAGAGGCGGCACCAACGGCATAGACTTGATAAAAGGGGTTCGGCATCAGGATATTGGGCGTATCACCCTGCACCTTCTCAGGCACGAGCGCCATGCAGGCGTTGTAAAGGCCTTCACGGGTTCCATTGAGAGCCAAGATTTGCGTATCAGCGGCGGCCGTTATGGAGAAGCGGCTCTTGAGCCAGCCTGCAATGGCAGTAAGCAGGGCTTCACTGCCGTCATTGGGGGGGTAGCTGTTGAAGCCTTTGATGTGCGCGGCCAGCTCTTCGCCGACCCAAGTGGGGAAGGGGTGCTTTGGCTCGCCGATGGTCATATGCACGGTTTCGCCGCCTGCAGGATGGTGATCCAACAGGGCGCGCAAACGCGGGAACGCATAGGCCGGAAGGTTCGAAAACCGCTCGGGAAACATATCAATACTGCCTCAAAGTCGGGGTCATTAGCGCCCCGTTTGAAATCAAATTACTCAAGCAAGCTCGCTTCGTCCAGAAAAACTGTGTGGATTCAGGCAGTTTGTGGCATTTATAGCGCCCCATGCGAGGTTTGAACTGCCAATAGGCTATCCGTTGACGCCTTCGCGGGACGTTGGCGGCGCTTTTCTATCATGGCACAGGTCAGGTGCTTGAGAAGACTTTCTCAGCAGCGGCGGCCACGCGGAGCAGCTTTTCTTCTTCAAAAGCTGAGCCCATGAACAGAATTCCGCAGCTGGGTGTGTCTGTTGGCAGGGTTATCGCAGGCAGACCGAGGAGGTTGCCGATGCGCGTGTTGCGTAGGGAGAGCAGGTTTTCTGTGATGTAATAGTCGCTATCTGTCATTAGCCGCTCGGCGTCGGGCGGCAAAATGGGTGCGCTGGGCAGGAGGACGGCGTCATATCCGGCGGCGCGCGTGGCCCATTTCGAGCGCGCTGCGTCAATGGCTTGCCACGCCGCGACATAATCGGCGGCGGCATGGCCCGCGCCTGAACGGAAGCGAGCGAGGATTTCGGGGAACATTTTGTCTGGTGCGGCCTCAATGACTTCTTTCCAAGTGCCGTAGGCTTCGGATGTGAAGAGGATGGCCGAGAGCGGCATAACATCGGCGACTTCGGGGGCCTCTATGTGTTCGATCGTTGCACCTGCGGCTTTGAGGCGCGCAACCGCGTTGTCAAAGGCGGCTTTGGGCGCGTCCCGAACATCATCAGGGGCGATGGTGTCAAGGATGGCGAGGCGCAGACCTTTTGCTGAGGCGCCTTTAAGATCGGCGGCGTGTCCGCCTTCGAGCGCAGCGAGCATGAGGGCGGCGTCTTCCACTGTGCGGCAGAGCGGGCCGATTGTGTCAAACTTTTCGCAGAGCGGAACAACGCCTGTTAGGGGGATGCGGGTCGCTGTGGTTTTGAGGCCGACGAGATCGTTCCATGCCGCAGGGATACGGACGCTTCCGCCCGTATCTGAGCCAATACCACAAGGCGCCAGAGCAAAGGCGACAGAGGCTGCCGCACCAGAGGAAGAGCCGCCTGCAACAGCGGCATGATCGTTTATACAGGGAGGTGTTTCGGTCACGGGGTTGAGACCAAGGCCAGAGAAGGCCAGCTCGCTCATATGGGTTTTGCCGAGGCAAACGAGGCCCGCTTTGGTTGCGTTTTGAAGCACCCATGCGTCGCTATCTGGCACGCGGTCTTTGAGGAGGGCGGAGCCCGCTTCTGTGGCTGTACCCGCTGTATCAAACAGGTCTTTCCAGCTCACGGGAACGCCATCAAGCAGGCCGCGGCGTAAGCCTGCTTTGGCACGCTCGGAGGCGGCCTTTGCTTCGGCGCGGGCGCGCTCTTCTGTGAGGCGGGCATAGATGCGTGTGCCGAAGGGGTGGGCCTTGATGGCGGAGAGATATTTTTCTGTAAGGTCAATGGGATCAATCTCGCCTGCGGCGATACCACGGCCCAGATCGGCCATGCTCATTGTGAGCCATTTTTCCATTTTACATCCCTTTTCGCTGCGTTCAAAACCACGGTAGCGGCGTTCTGTTGCATGGACAATCCCGCAGGCTCAGGCATAGTGAAACACATGACATATGACAGTGATATCGCAATCGTAGGCGGCGGGCTAAACGGCCCCGTTTTGGCGCTGGCTTTGGCCGCGCGGGGGCGGCGTGTGAGCATCATTGATGCGCAGCCTGAAACCGTACGTGCGAATGCAGCGTTTGATGGACGGGCCTATGCTTTGGCCTTCGCTTCGATCCGACTTTTGCAGCGTTTGGGCCTTTGGAATAAGGTGTCTGAGCACGCACAGCCTATGAACGAGATCAAGGCAAGCGATGGCCGCGCAGGGCAAGGGCCAGCGCCGTTTTTCCTGCATTTCGAGCGTGGTGAGCTGGAAGAAGGCCCCATGGGCCATATGCTTGAAGACCGTTACCTGCGACGCGCGTTGCTTGAGGCGGTGGCGGCGCATGAGGGGATCGAAACCATCGAGGGAAAGGTTGTTTCCCAAGAGGTGAATGATAGCGGTGCGTGGCTGACTTTGGCCTCTGGCGATGTGCATTCTACACGGCTGATTGTTGGGGCGGACGGACGTGCATCAGGCACGGCTGAGCGGGCACGAATCAGGCGCACGGGCTGGGAGTATGGCCAAACGGCTCTTGTTTGCGCGATTGCCCATGAAAAACCGCATAATGGCATTGCGCATCAATTTTTTATGCCTGAGGGGCCGTTGGCTATTTTGCCGCTTCCGGGGAACCGCAGCTCTATTGTCTGGTCAGAGCGCACGGAGCGGGCGAATGGCATCAACAATCTGAGTGATTCAGACTATCTTGAAGTTCTGCGCCCGCGCTTTGGGGACTTCCTCGGGGAGATCAAACTGGACGGCAAGCGCTTTGCCTATCCGCTCAAGTTGACCATTGCGAATTCCTTTATAGAACAAAGACTTGCGCTTGTTGGCGATGCGGCGCACGGGATGCATCCGATTGCGGGGCAGGGGCTCAATGCGGGGCTGCGCGATGTGGCGGCGCTGGCGCATGTGATCGAGCACGCAGAGCAGCGCGGCGAGGACTTTGCCAGCCAGCTTGTACTTGAGCGCTACCAAGGCTGGCGCAGGTTTGATACGGCGACTTTGGCGGCGACGACAGATCTAACCAACAAGCTGTTTTCAAATGATAATCCGATCCTCAGAGCGGGGCGTGACCTTGGCATGGGGCTGATCAATGCGATGCCTGGTGTGAAACGCGGATTTATGCGCGAAGCGGCAGGTTTGAACGGCGATTTACCCGACCTCATGCAATTGTGATCTCCAAAGGTTAACGCGTTTTGAACCCTCTCAGGAGGGGGGGGTGAAAAGCGTGCACAACCCATGCACAACCCGTGCACCGACAAAACGGGGTTTGGGGCAGCAGGCAAGTATTAAGGCTGCGTGCGGTGATCACCATTCAGCGAATGAACCGCACCACATTTTTGGGGATATGCCAAACGCAAGTTTGGATTCGTCCATGTTAGATGGCGGTCCAAATGCACGCTCTCTTTTTTGTAGGCTACGTAGCAGGTTTTTCGGGAGGTTGGGACTTGGGGTGTTCCTTCGCTCGCTATGTCGGCTAATCTTTTGCTGACCCAAATTGACGTTGGCTTGCCTTCGGATATCGAGTAGGTGCATGGGCGATTTCGGTCGGCAAAATTTGATCCTCTGGGCCAGTGTTAGAGGAGGCTGTCGCATTGGGAGTTCAGAGTGGAAGAAATATTAAAGACCATTGCATCGGATATCTTTCGCCAGGACGAGTGGGGCCAAACGGCGCAGTATATTCCCGAGCTCGCTGGAATTGATCCGCGACAGTTCGCAATCAGTGTCTGTTTAAAAGATGGCAGCCTTTACAGCGCTGGCGCGGCGGATAAGCCGTTCTCGATTCAAAGCGTTGCAAAGGTCTTTTCTTTGGTCGCGGCGCTTGGCCGTGTGGGAGACCAGCTATGGACAAGGGTTGGCCGGGAACCTTCGGGGAACTCTTTTGACTCTGTTTTGTTGTTAGAGCAAGAAAACGGCCGCCCCCGCAATCCATATGTAAATGCTGGGGCTATTGTTACCACGGATGCTTTGCTTGCTGGTAGGGCGCCTAAGTTGGCGCTTGCTGAAATACTATGTCTTATCAAGCACATGTCAGACTCTGACAGTGTATATATTAACGAAGCGGTCGCAGCATCAGAGCAAAAAACCGGATCGCGCAACAAGGCGCTGGCTTATTATCTTCAGTCGCACGGAAACCTGTATAACGACCCGGAGCTGACGCTAGGGACCTATTTCCATCAATGCGCTATCGAGATGACAACCGCGCAATTGGCGATGGCGGGTCGAGCTCTGGCCAGCTTGCCTTGCGCTCCTAAAGTGATCTCTCACTTACGCGCTCGGCGGGTGAACGCGCTTATGATGACATGTGGGCATTATGACGGGTCAGGTGACTTTGCGTTTCAAGTCGGTCTTCCCGGGAAGAGTGGTGTTGGAGGCGGCATTTTGGTGATCGCACCCAATGTCGCTTCGATTGCCATCTGGTCGCCCGGGCTGAACCATTATGGCAATTCGCATGCGGGAACCCGGGCCGCTGCTATGCTGACACGAGCGACAAACTGGTCAATTTTTTAAACGCAAGCTTGGCCATAGACGGCTGAAGGCAGCACTTTGAGACGCTGTTTTACCCCTCGAGCTTGCGCGCTTCATCAAACAGCATCACAGGGATGCCGTCGCGGATAGGGTAGGCGAGGTTTGCGGAGGCGCTGATCAGCTCCTGGGCCTCGGCGTCATATTCGAGCCGCCCTTGGGAGACGGGGCAAACGAGGGCTTCGAGCATGTGGCGGTCGAACGCGGGTGTTTCGGTCATTGGAGAATATCCTCGCCATCGCCGCCGCTGTGCAGGGCGAATTCGATCAGGGTCACGAGGGTTTCGCGACGGGTGGAAAGAGAGGGCGCTTCGAGCAGCGCCTGTTTGTCCTCGGGGGAGAAATCAAGCAGCATGGAGAGGGAGTTCACGAGGAGTTCGTCATCGGCCTCTTGCAGGGTTTCCCAGTCTGTGTTGAGGCCCTTGGCGGAGAAGAACCGCTCGAGCAGTGCGAGGAATTTGGCGCGGTCGAAAACGGGGTCGTGCTCTTCGGGGCCCATGTCTTTTTCAAAACCATCCCAGCTTACTTCAGCACGACGGTAGGGCGCGAAGCCCTCGACTTGGGAAGAGATGCGGTACCGCGATATGCCCGTGAGGGTGATCATGTAGCGGCCATCATCTGTTTCGTTGAACTGGGTGATGCGGCCAGCGCAGCCGATTGTCATCAGCGCATCATCGGCACTGTGTGGGCCTGTGTCGGGCTGGATCATTCCGATGAGACGTTCGGGCGTTTTGAGCGCGTCATCAAGCATGGTGAGGTAACGCGGCTCAAAGATATGCAGCGGCATATTGGAGCGTGGCAAGAGCAGCGCACCAGGAAGCGGAAAGATGGGAATGACGCTGGGAAGATCTTTGAATTTGCGCATGTTTTTCCTCAGATCAGGATCATGGAGCCGAGCTTGCGGCGGCCTGCCAACGCGATTGGGTCTTGTGGCGGCAGGGCGTCAAACAGTGTGAAGAGCTGGGCTTTGGCGGCGCCATCGTTCCACTCGCGGTCGCGGCGGAAGAGCTCAAGCAACTGGGCGACGGCCTCGGCCATATCACCCGCGCCTTGCAGTGCATTGGCGTAGTCAAAGCGCGCTTGGTGATCATCGGGGTTGGCCTCGGAGGCGGCCTGAAGCTCTGCGACGGGGCCAGCATTTGCGGCTTGTTTGGCAAGCTCAAGCTGGGCATGAGCGGCCTCAAGCTCGGGGGCGGCGCTGATTTCGGCGGGAGCGCCATTGAGCGTAGCTTCTGCGCCCGAGAGATCATCGAGCGCGATATAGGCGCGGACGAGGCCACCGTAGGCTGCGGCATGGTTCGGCTCTTCTTCGAGGATCGCGGCGAAAGTTTGTGCGGCGTCGGCGGCTGCGCCTTCGGCGAGCATATCTTCGGCGGCAGCGACCGCATCATCAAGCCCACCTGAGGCATCACCGCCCGCGGCATCGACGACTTTCTTCACGAAAGCGTCAAGCTCGGACTGGGGCACGGCGCCTTGGAACATATCCACGGGGCGGCCTTGGTAGAAGCCGACAACTGTGGGGATCGATTGGATCGGGAGGCCCTGCTGGGCGAGCATCTGGGCGAGGCGCTGCTCTTGATCAACATCGACCTTGGCCATTTTGACCGCGCCCTTGGCTTTGGTCACGGCGCCTTCAAGCATCGGCCCGAGCGTCTTGCAGGGGCCACACCATGGCGCCCAGAAGTCGACGATCACGGGGGTCTCCATCGAGGCTTCGACCACGTCTTTCATGAAGGTGGCTTCTGTGACGTCAAAGATCAGATTTTCTGTTGCGGCGGGCTGTGAAAGATTGAGGTCCATCGGGGACTCCTTTGGAAGATGTGTTGCCCTTTATGTGAGGGATGCGCGCCGCGCTTGCAAGGGGCGGGCGCGGTTAGATATCAAACGTGGCGAAGACTGGCGCGTGATCCGAGGGCTGGGTCCAGCCGCGGGCGGCGCGCAGTACGCGGGAGGAATGAGCGGCGCTTGAGATGTCGGGGGTGGCCCAGACGTGATCGAGGCGGCGGCCTTTGTCGGCGTCGTCCCAGTCTTTGGCGCGGTAGGACCACCACGAATAGAGCAGGCCCTCTGGGATATCCTGACGGGTGATGTCGACCCATTTGCCTGCGTCTTGCGTCTGCGCGAGGGCTTCGACTTCGATGGGGGTGTGGGAGACGACTTTCAGAAGCTTCTTGTGGTCCCAGACGTCGTCTTCGCGGGGGGCGATATTAAGATCGCCCACGAGGATCGATTTTTGAGGGGCTGCGGCATGGAACGCGTCGCGCATCTCGGTGAGGTAATCGAGCTTCTGGCCGAACTTCTCGTTCACTTCGCGGTCGGCGACATCGCCGCCAGCGGGGACGTAGAAGTTATGAACAGTAACGCCGTTCTCTAGCTTGCCCGCGATATGGCGGGCGTGGCCGAGGCTTGCGTAATCTTCGGCGCCCGCTTCGACCATGGGGATTTTGGAGAGGATCGCGACGCCGTTGTAACCCTTCTGGCCGCGTGCGACCATGTGGGTATAGCCGAGCGCTTTGAAGCCCTCGAGGGGGATTTTATCAACAGGGCTTTTGCACTCTTGCAGGCAGAGAACATCGGGGGCTTCTTCAGAGAGCAGCTTGAGCACCAGAGGCTCGCGCAGGCGCACGGAGTTGATGTTCCAAGTGGCGAGTGTGAATGACATGTGGTGCTCCTGACTGAAAGAGCCTTTGATCTAACACAACATGCATGGGCAGGGAATCGGCTATTGCTTGTGATGCTTCGCAGAACAGACAGGAATACACTTATGGCTAATGGACCGCCCGCACATCCCGAAATGCGGCATTATGTAAACAGGAGTGGCTGGCTACGTGCGGCTGTCTTGGGAGCGAACGACGGGATCGTCTCCACTTCGGCGTTGATTGTTGGGGTGGCGGCGGCGGCGCCCGAAGCGAAGACCGTGTTTTTGGCGGGCTTTGCGGGGCTGGTGGCTGGGGCGATGTCGATGTCGGCGGGCGAGTATGTTTCGGTTTCGTCGCAATCGGATATCGAGAAGGCCGATATTGCGCGTGAAACCAAGTCTCTGGAGCAGAACCCCGAGACCGAAATCAACGAGCTTGTTCAGATTTATGAAGAGCGCGGGCTTTCGGCGCAGACAGCGCGGACTGTTGCGCTGGAGTTGACCGAGCATGACGCGTTGGGCGCGCATGTGCGCGATGAGCTGGGCTTGTCAGAGGTGCTTTCAGCGCGGCCTTTTGAGGCGGCTTTGGCTTCGGGCATGACCTTTTCTGTCGCGGCGGCTGTGCCTCTTGTGGCGGCCGTACTTGCACCAGCGGGTTCTATTATAACAGTGGTGCTGGCCGTGACGGTGCTTGCGCTTGTTGTTTTGGGCGCATTGGGGGCCTACGCGGGCGGCGCGCCAAAGGGGCCAGCCATGCTGCGGGTTGTGGTCTGGGGTATATTTGCCATGGCTGTGAGCGCATTATTGGGGCGGCTTTTTGGGGTGGTTGTTTAGAATTGTCCCATGAGGTTGACCGCGCGGCGGGCGGCCTTTTATGCTTGGGCATGAAAATTGAGTGAAACGTTTGGGGTTTTATGGTTTTCTTTGTACGTCTGATGCGTGTTTTTGTTCTTGTGGCGCTGGTATTGCCCTTGGCCGCCTGTGCTGATTTCCGAAACAAATGCTGGCCGCCTATTCCACATCGCGCCTATGAGGTCTGTCCACAATATGATGTGTCCAACCCTGCCTTGCGCATGGCGATGAAGAGCTGCATTCCTGGCACGAAGCGCTGTGTGCGGGCCTGTGGACCTGATTATGATGCCAAGCTGGAGCGCTACAACCGCTGCCTTGAGGAGCGAAACCGCCGCGCGCAGGAAGGGTTTGTCATGGCAGTGCCTGCGCCTGGGCGAGCTGTGCTTAAGGCTTGATTGTAAAGGTCAATGTGCCAGACTTGATCCCGTAAAACAGGGCATCATCCCAGAAGTATTCGAGCAGGTCTGGCAGGGTCTCTGTGGTATCTATGCTGCGGAGGAAGCCTTCTGTTGCTGTCTTTTTCAGGAAGGTGTGTTGGCCGGTTTGGAAGAATTTCTCCCAGTCGATCACTGTGTCGTGGAAAGTAGAGAGCAAGGCAATATCAGAGCCGAGTGACACAGAGTAGCTGCATCTGTGGCGGATCGAAAAGGGCTGGCTGTTGTAGGTTGGTGGTGTGGTCCGCTCGCCCATTTCGGGCATATACCAAAGCTTGCGATCATATTTGGCGCCTTGAGATGGACGGATGACGTTGCCTCGGGCGCGGGCCAGTGCGAAATAGAGCTCATCGCCCTGCTCGGCACGAAACTCCATGCTTTTGTGGGACAAACCGCATGTCGAACCGCGAAAGCGGCTGCCAAGGGCTAGATCAAAGCTATCTTCGCTCAAGGGAGGCGTGGAATCATAGCGGCACATGCGGATCTGACCGTCCCGTACGGCGCAGATGCCGACATAAACTGTGTTGTTGGAGAGATTGTTGACCACAAGTTCCTGTGCGTTTGCGGGCGCTGGTAGCAGGGCTTTGCAGAAGAGAAGCACGGCGGAAAACAGGATAAACGGATGCATAACAAGCCCTCACTGGTGATATTGACGCTTTGGGAGCATAGCGTGAAGGGCTTTTGTGGCAAAGAGAGCTGTCCCAAAAAAAAGGCCGAGCGCGGGGCTCGGCCAAAGTCCAACAGGGAGGTGCATATGATAGACCGCATATGCGACGGTATACTTAACTTGTATTGGCAACTTTGAGATGCATCTTTGATGCAGATCAAGTCACTTTATTTTTCAAGCGACGAGGCGGTAGCCTCCTGACTCTGTGACCAGAAGCCTTGCATTGGAGGGATCTGGCTCGATTTTCTGGCGCAGGCGGTAGATGTGTGTCTCTAACGTATGGGTTGTAACCCCTGCGTTGTAGCCCCAGACCTCGTGAAGCAGCACATCGCGCGCGACGACGCCGTCTGTGGAGCGATAAAGGAACTTGAGAATGTTTGTTTCTTTCTCGGTCAGGCGGATCTTTTTCTCATCTTCTGTGATCAGCATCTTCATTGAGGGCTTGAAGGTATATGGCCCAAGCGTGAACACCGCGTCTTCGCTTTGCTCATGCTGGCGCAGTTGGGCACGGATACGCGCGAGCAGGACTGGAAACTTGAATGGCTTGGTGACGTAGTCATTGGCGCCCGCATCTAGGCCGAGAATCGTGTCAGCGTCGCTGTCGTGGCCTGTGAGCATGAGGACAGGCGCTTTGACACCCTGTTTGCGCATCAGGCGGCAGAGTTCGCGGCCGTCGGTATCGGGGAGGCCGACATCGAGGATGATCAGGTCATAGAGGCCTTCTTTGGTCTTTTGCATGGCAGTTGCGCCGCTGTCGGCCTCGAAGACATCAAAGTCTTCGGTCATGACAAGTTGTTCACTCAACGCTTCGCGCAGGTCATCATCATCGTCGACGAGCAGGATTTTTCTGAGTTGCGCCATGAGGGCCTCCTATCGGGTTGTGCCTACTAGAAATAGGGCAGATCACGGCGCTGGCAAGTTTTGTAGCAAGGTTTCACGCGCTCGTGTTGCACAGGCTGTTTTTGTTTCAGTTCTGCAATTTTTTGGCCTAAGGATGTGCCATGAATTTAGGCCCTGACATAAACGAGACCTTGGCACGCGCGCGGGCAGACCTGCGTATTGGTGTGCCCGTGGTCCTTGTGAGCGCTGATGGTGCGGCGCTTGTGATGGCGGCAGAGACGGCGGAGAGCGCGCGGCTTGAGGCGATGCGCGCGCGGGGGCTGACCCCTGTGTTGGCGATTACGGCGCGCCGCGCGGAGACGCTGAAGGCGCGGAGTTATGACGGCGATATGGCGCGAATTGTGCTGCCTGACGGTGCAGATTTACGCTGGGTCTTGGCTGTCGCGGACCCGAAGGACGACCTGGCGAACCCGATGAAAGGGCCGCTTCAGAGCGCGCGCGAGGGCGGGGCGCAGCTTCATCGGCTTTCGCTCACGCTGTGTAAGGCGGCGCGGCTTTTGCCTGCGGCTTTGGTGGCCGATCTGCCGGATGCTGAGGCGTTTGCGGCTGCGGAGCGGCTGACTGTGGTGGATGCGGAGGCGGCGGCGCTGGCAATGGACGCGAGCGCGGCTTTGCAGGAGATTGTGGCAGCGCGTGTGCCCATTGAGGTGGCAGAAAACACGCGGCTGCATGTGTTTCGTCCTGAGGACGGCAGCGAAGAGCATTACGCCATTGAGATTGGGCGGCCCGACCGAGCGCTACCTGTACTGACGCGGCTGCATTCGGCGTGCTTTACGGGCGATCTTATGGGCTCGCTCAAATGCGATTGTGGCCCACAGCTGCGTGGCGCTTTGGCGCAGATGGGCGCTGAGGGCGCAGGTATTTTGCTTTATCTCAACCAAGAGGGGCGTGGGATTGGTCTTGCCAACAAAATGCGCGCTTATAGTTTGCAGGACCAAGGCTTTGATACGGTTGAGGCCAATCACCGCCTCGGTTTTGAAGACGACGAGCGCGATTTTCGGGTGGGCAGTGCCATTCTCAAAGAGCTTGGCTTTGGCGCGATCAGGCTGATGACGAATAACCCAGCCAAGATATCCATGATGGAAAAGACGGGTGTGAAAGTGGTCGAGCGTGTACCGCTTGTTGTGGGTGGAAACGCGCATAACCACGGCTACCTTAAGGTTAAGGCGGCGAAATCGGGGCATTTGCTTTGAGTGTGGCTGATCTTGTTCTGACGCCGACGGGCCTGCGCTTTTTGGGGCGGAGGTTTCCTTGTGTGATTGGCAAAGGTGGAATTTCTGCGGCCAAGCGCGAGGGCGATGGGGCGACGCCCACGGGGGTACACCGGCTTGTCGGGATGTTGTATCGACCTGACCGCCTCGTGCAGCCGCGGGTCTGGGCGGAGCCGATCGGGCCGCGCGACCTATGGTCGGACGAGAGCGGAGACGCTTCTTACAATCTGCCTGTGCGTGCGCCTTACGGCGGCAGCCACGAGCGCCTGCGGCGAGCCGACCCGCTTTATGACCTTGTGATTGTGACGGATTGGAACTGGCCCGAGGCCGAAGCAGGCAAAGGCTCGGCTATCTTTTTGCACCAGTGGCGGCGCAGCGGATATCCGACCGAAGGCTGTGTTGCGTTTGCGCGTGCGGATTTGCACTGGATCGCGGCGCGGATTGAGATTGGCACGCGGCTGATTGTCCGTTGAGGGCTTGCGCTTTGGCTGCGCCAAACCGCCCCGCTGGGGGACGCTGTCCCCCAGACCCCCTGGGATATTTATAGAAAGAAAAAGGAACGCCCTTCTGGCTTGATCTTTAGGGGTATTTCTTGCTGGCCTTCGCTTTGGCCAAAGTTTTGCTCCCTTTTTTGGCTGTGGCAGTCCATTCGTAGGTGTGGGAGCCAGAGGGTGGGCAGGGGCTTTTGTATTTGAATGTGCCTTCGGGAATTGTTCCATCGGCTGTCATTTTGACTTTGCCGCCGCCGTGGTTGTAGCCGGGGACATTGAGGTCTTTGAGGCGGATCTGGACTTGAGTTGTACCTGCGGGGATACCTTTGAGCGTAAAGGCAGGGTTACCGACTGTATTGGGGCGACCCGTGGTGCAGGAGGGAATATTGCCCCAGCCTTTGAAGCTGAGCTGCATGTCTGCTTGAGCTGTTGTTGCAGCGGTGAGCGTGAGGGCGGTGAAAAGAGCGATGCGCTTCATACTGGTCTCCTGTTGAACATGAGAGCGAGATTAGCGGAAAATTAGGATTTTTGGGAGAGCATAAAGGCGAGGCCACCAAAGAGGAGGCCCCAGACGGCACCGCTGAGCCCGAAGAGGCTGACGCCTGAGGCGGTTGTGAGAAATGTAATGGCGGCGGCTTCTCGTGACTTTGCATCAGCGAGGGCGACGCTTGCGGAGTTGGCGAAGACGCCAAGAAGCGCAATGCCTGCGAGCACTTCCAGTGTTTTGGGTGGTGCGGCAGCGGCAAAGGAGATGATGAGGGCTGCGAAGAGGCCGAAGAGGCAGTAAAAGACACCGCCCATGACGGCAGACCAGAAGCGCAAGGCTTTGTCGGGATGTGAGTCCGCGCCCGCACAGAGAGAGGATGTGATAGCTGCAAGACATGTCTGAAGGGCGCCGAAGGGGGCGGAGAGGATGCTGGCGATGCCGACTGCGGAGAGGAAGAAGGCGGGGCGCGGCGCGTAACCTTCTCCCTTGAGAACGGCCATACCCGGGCTGTTCTGGGTGGCCATTGTGATGATGAAGAGCGGCAGCGCGAGGCCAAGGACGCTGGCGAGGCTAAAGGCGGGGAGGACTATGACAGGCTGAGTTACAAAGTGATCTGGTGCCGAGAATGCACCACCCCAGAGTGTCAGCCCGACGGCCATAAGCACGGCGGCGGGCACGGCGAAGAGACGCGACAGTTTGCCGACCACAAACCATGTGAGTAGGATTGGCACGGCAGTATAGGGCGCATCGGCCAGGGCAAGAAAGGGGCGCGCGCAGAGGGTTATGAGGACGCCTGCAAGCAGCGCATGAGCGAGAGGAAGAGGCACATTTGCGGCGAGCTGCCGCAGGGGGCGATAGAGCCCTGCGAGCACTGTGAGCGCGCCCGCAATTAGAAAGGCGCCGACGGCCTCGGCAAAACCGCCCGCGGGCGCGAGAGAGACGGCGAGGAAGGCGGCGCCGGGTGTGGACCACGCAACGGAGGAGGGCTGCCGCGTGACGAGACTGATAACAATGGCTGTGAGGCCCATAGAGAGCGAGGCGGCCATAAGGCCCGAGCTGGCCTCGGACGGGGTCGCGCCCATCGCGGCGAGGCCCTGAAGGACAATGGGAAAGGAGCTGAAGAAGCCGACAATGGCGACAACGAGCCCTGTAGAAACAGTTTGAAGCGGGGGAAGGCTCATAGTTCGTAGGCGCGTGCGCCGAAAATAGCGGAGCCGACGCGAACATGCGTTGCGCCCAGCGCGATGGCGCTTTCGAAGTCGCCGCTCATGCCCATCGAGAGGCCCGAGAGGCCGTTTCGAGCCGCGATTTTGGCGAGGAGGGCGAAGTGTAAACTGGGCTCTTCATCGACGGGTGGGATGCACATAAGGCCCGAAATTGGCAAGTCGTTGCGCGCGCATTCGGCGAGAAAGCTTTCGGCGTCTTTCGGTCTCAAACCAGCCTTTTGCGGCTCTTCGCCTGTGTTGATCTGAACGAAGAGTTCAGGGCATTTACCTGTCTCTTGAGCGAGGCGGGCGAAGGCCGTTATGAGCTTTGGTCTGTCGAGTGTGTGGATGGCATCAAAGAGCTCGAACGCCTGCCGCGCCTTGTTGGTTTGCAGAGGGCCGATGAGGTGCACTTTGGTGTCTGGAAAGCTCTCGCGGAAGGTGGGCCATTTGCCTGCAGCTTCTTGAACGCGGTTCTCGCCAAAGAGGCGGTGCCCCTCTTTGAGGACGGCCTCGACGCGCGCATCGGGCTGGACTTTGGAGACGGCGATCAGCTCGACGCTGCCCGCGGCGCGGCCTGCCTTGGCCTCGGCTTTGGCGATACGGGCGGATATTTCTGAGAGGGACATGGGGCGCGCTCCTGTGGGGCCAATTTGTGCAAACAATTTGAGTCAAATAACAACAGGAGCGGGCAAAAGAAAAGGGCAGGCGCGAGGCCTGCCCTTAACTATAGATTGGTCAGCTTCTAAGATTAGAAGTTGAAGCGAACACCGAAGTCAGCAACGGTCTGGCCGTTGAACTTTGATGCTACACCACCGCGGAGCGATGTGCCGCCGCCGAGGCTGTGGTTGAAGTCGATGCCGTAGCTTGAGTCAGACTTGTCTGACTGTGACGCGTAGTAAGCTTCAACGTTTGTCGCTGCGCCAACATCCATGCCTGCTGAGAGTACGAAACGGTCAACGTTTGCGCCTGTTTCAGCATATGCGAGGCCAAGCGATACTGGGCCGACTGTGCCGCCAACTGTCGCTGTGATCTCTGTGTCTGTGGCTGCTGATGAGTCTTGCAGACCCAGAGCAACTGTCCAGCCGCTGAACGTGTATGCGCCGTAGGCGGCGATACGATCGTTTGTGTCTGAAGCAGAGATGTGTGCTGAGAAGTCACCCATTGAGTACATAACTTCGATGCCGTTGGCACCTGATGAACCCAGACCGCCTGATGAGTAAGCGTCTGCGCCGCCTACACCGTAAACAGTGTACTCATAGCCGAGGCCTGTGAGGCCGAGGTCGATTGGGTACTGGCCTGGCATGCTTTCGAAAGCGCCCCAGATGTTGCCAACGCCAACTTCAAGACCGCCTGATTTGGCGTAGAAGCGTGCACCGTTTGTTGCGCCCTGCTGGCCTTCGCCTTGCTGGATGCGAACCATACCACCGAATGTAACGCCAGCGTCTGATTCAGCGTTTGCATCGATGATGATGCGAAGACGTGAAGTAACATCTGTTGAAGATGCGCCAGCTGCGCCGCCTGAGATGGCTGCAAGGGCCGCTTGCTCGTTGGCGAGTGTCGCGTCTTCTGCTGCTGCTGCTGCGATGTCGGCAGCTGTCAGTGTGCCAGCCGCTGTGTTTGCTGTAACAGTTGCTGCTGCAGCTGTTGCAGCAGTTTGTGC
>ENA-OWPI01001635-OWPI01001635.1-marine-metagenome-genome-assembly--contig:-NODE-1635-length-24126-cov-9.586220_pt1 | contig 24126 bp, 21 predicted proteins | sample MGYA00238138_ERZ651775 | MGnify/ENA primary metagenome ERZ651775 (study PRJEB26906, sample SAMN06265043) | marine metagenome | isolation source: Helgoland LTER site | place: Germany:Helgoland, sampling...
ATTGCTAACATCACAGTCTTTGGAATAATTTCAATGTTAGTTTATCCATATTTTGCAAATATTTATTTTAATGGAGACCCAATGTATGTTGGGCTTTTTTTAGGAACTGCTATTCACGAAACATCTCAAGTTGCAGCAGCTGGATTAATTTATGACCAGCAATTTAATAGTCCTGAAACTTTAAATATCGCAACAGTTACAAAATTAATTAGAAATACTTTTTTAGTAATTATGATCCCTCTATTTGCTTATCTTTATAATAGAAACGAAACTAAAACTAAAAACTATTCTTTACTGAATATTTTCCCCTATTTTGTACTAGGCTTTATTGGAATGATTATATTTAGAAATATTGGAGACCAACTATTCCTAACAGAAGGTTCTCAAATTATTTGGCAAAACTTGGTATTAACCATAAAAGATTCAGCTAAAATTTTCTTAAGTATGGCAATGGCTGCAGTTGGACTATCAACTAACTTAAAAGACCTAAAATCTATGGGTTATAAACCCTTTGTTGTAGGATTTATTGCAATGGTAACAGTTGGTTTAGTAAGTATAATTTCAATCAAATTATTTACAGAACTATTTTTATAGTAATTTTATTTAGAAAAAATATTTTTAACTTGTTCGTTTAAATCAACTAAACCTTTATTCTTTTTTTCAATCTTATTGTGATCTGTTATTTGAATTTTAGGTTTAACATTATTGTCAAAAACATTTGTCAAAACATTTGAGTCATTGATGGCATCATTAACGGAATTTATTTTAGAAATTAAGTTACTACGTTGCTCTTCATATTTTTCAATTTCACTTTTTAATATTTCAAATTTCTTTTTAGTGTCAAGTAATTCACTTCCTAATCTTACATTCTCTTCTTGATAAAAATCTACTCTTGCAATTGAGTTATGTCCTAAATTTTCTGAAATTTTATTCTCTGAATTATTGTTAGAATTTTCTAAAATATTATTTGGATTTTCTAAAATTTTATTAAGAGCAGAATTTATTTTACTAATATCATTTTTCAATTCTCGATTTTCTTTTACACTCAATTCTATAAAGCTCTGGTGCTCATCCATCCTTTTTTCTAATAATTTAGATTTTAATACTAATTCATTAGAATTTAATAATTTGTCTAATATTTTGGTAATCGAAATTTTAATCATTCTTAAAATAAAAATTAAATTTTTTTGTATTTTTAGTTTATCATCAATAAATAGCAATATGTTGTGAACTAAATTAAAACAATTATCTAATATTATATCAAGTTTGTTTTTTTCAATTATTAAAAGATCATCTTTTTGTAATTGTTTAACCTTAAAAGTATCAATTTTTCCTTGTAACTCATTGCTACAATCTAAGATTTCTTTTATAGAATAATTAATATGCATAAATACAACCATAGGTTTATTTATCTTTTGAGAAAAGTCTAGGTATAAAATTGTATTGATTTGACTCACTTTTTCACATTTTGATTAATATTAAATGAATTATGAAAATTATTTTAAAAAAAGTGTTTAATTTTATCTTTAATCTCCTTTGTATTTAATAAGTGCATAAAAAGTTTTTAAGATAATGTATAAATCCAAATACACTGTCCAGTTGTTTAGGTACCAAAGGTCAAATTCCATTCTTCGCTTCATAATATCAGAATTTGGTGTGGCCCCTCTAAGTCCGTTTACTTGAGCCCAACCAGTTATACCTGGATTACATTTATGTCTTTTAAGAAAATTATCGAATAAAATAGAATAATAAATATCATGTTCTACCATATGAGGTCTTGGTCCAACAATTGACATATCACCTTTTAAGACATTGATAAACTGAGGCAATTCATCAATGCTAAATCGTCTTAAAAACAAACCTACTTTTAAAAGTCTTTTATCATCTTTTGTGACTTGTTCAGTTTTATCAAAAATTATTTTTTTCAAAGATCTAAGTTTATAAATTTTAAACCTTCTACCGTCCCACCCTGTTCTATTTTGAGTAAATAATATGGGTCTTCCATCTTCTATCAAAATTAAAATAGAGGAAACTATCAATAACGGAGAAGCTATGATTAAAAAAAAAATGGATAAAAACTTATCTATTAAGATTTTAAAAAAAAGGCTTATTCCATAAAACCTTGATCTTTCATAGAATTGATAATCAAATTTATTGCCTAAAAGTTCTTTTCCTTTTAAATTTAATGTTCCATTTAAGTCCACGTTAAGTATATCAACAGAAAATTGTATAATTTTATTAAATGCTTTTTTCTTTTTATTTTCATCTCCATTAAGTATCCAAATTTGTCCTAAAGCGTGATATTCTAAAATTGATCTAATATCATCCTCATCATTAAAAATTGGTATCTTGAGCTCACTTTTAATATACCTAATATCATTTTCTTTAAAATCTACCATTAAACAACATTTAAAAATATTTATTTTATGAAAATTTTCATGTAAAATTTTCTTTATTTCATGATATGTCCCAACTACCATAATGTTTTTTTGAATTATATTTTTTTCAATCAAAGAATTATAAATATGATTAAAATATATTTTAGTAATTGATAAAATACTTAATAAAAAAACAATTAAATATAATAAATTTTTATTGAAATTTAAATCAACATTAAAAATGAAAAAAAAACTAAATATTAAAATATTAGAAAAAATAAAGCTTAAGGTATCTTTCTTTAAAAATGATATAAAATTTTTCTCATAATAACTTTTGTTATTTGATGAAATAATTATAAAAAATAAAATTGGTAAAAAAAGTGCGTATAGAAAATATTCTGAAAGTACAAAAATACTAAAGTCAAATAATTGATAAATTGTATGATTTTCAAGTATTGAACTAATATATATCGAGCAAAAAAGAGTACATGCTTTTATAATGTTAGTTAATAATACAAATCCTTTATCATCGTTTTGAAAAACCTTTTCTAATCTAAACATTCTTAATTTTTATTATAATAATCTGCAGTATAGTTATAATAATAACTATAATAGCTATCTTTTGAAGTATCTAAGTCGTTAATAATTATACCATCAATTTTTGCACCAACGTTTTGAATCTTTTTTATTGATGACATAAATGATGAGGTTTTTGTTTCTTCAGACCTAATAACAAACAAGTTATAATCTGATGCTTGTGTTAAAATTAATGTATCTGAGACTGGTTGAACAGGTGGAGAATCTACAATCACATAATCATATTCTAATTTTAATACGTCCAAAAATTTTTTAATTTGCTCTTTATTAACGATATCTGACATATCAAATCTTTTTTCACCTGAGGTAATAATATCTAATTCAGTTCCTGGTACTTTAAAGATAGCCTCATTAAATTGGGCTGATCCTGATATAATTTCACCTAAACCTAATATTTCTTTATCAAATTGATAAAATCCATTTAAAACTGAAGGTCTTCTTATGTCGGCTTCAATGAATAATACTTTGCTAGATTTTTCTAAAGATAATGCAAGATTGAATGCATAAGTAGTCTTACCCTCAGAAGGATTTGAGGAAGTTACCATATAACTTTTGTTTTTTTCAAATTTTGACTCAATAATTGCTCTAGAGGATCTAATCGCCTCAGAAAAACTAGATGCCCCATCCTCAATAAACATTTGTAAAATATGAAAGCCTCTCTTAAGTTTCTCAACACGTGGCAATACCCCTAATTGTGGAATATTTAAAGAGTCTATGGCTTCTGGACTTTTTATAACAGAGGAATTCATTTCCCTAAAGTATAGCAATCCAAATATTCCTAAAAAAGATAATGAAAATGCCATAATAAAATTTTTTCTAGGATTTGGATAAAAATGACTTGACGGTAAATTTGGGCTTTCAATTGTCTTTAGTTTTGATACCTGAAGATTTTGTGCTTCATTAGTTTCTTTAACTCTTTGAAGAAAAGTTTCATATAATTTTCTGCTACTTTCAAGTTCTCTTGAAAAATTTAACATTCCAGATTCCTTATCTTCTAAAATTCTTAACTGATCTGTTACTTTTTGAAGCTCTTCCTCAGATGATCTTATAAAATTGTCTAGATTACTAAGCTCAAATGCTTTTTGTTGAATATTTTCATCCAAAATATTCTTTAATTGATTTTTTAAACTTTCATTTTGTTCTAGGGCTTGAATGATTTTTGGATGTTCATCGGTATATATTAACCTTAAAGATTCCATACTACTCTCGTTAGCGTTTAAAGTATTTTTAATGTTTGAAATTTCCTCTCTAGACCTTAGATCTTCAATTGCTAATAGAGCATCCACATCACCCTCTGCCACTTTAACAGAAAGTAAATCATTTTGTTGTTGCTGATATTTTTGTTTAGCTTCAATTATTTTATCAGATATTGATTGAATTTCTTTAATTTTTAATTCTTTTACATTGCCAGTATCAACAAGGTTATTTTCTTTTTTATAATTTGATAATTTTTTTTGTGCAATATCCATTTGAACAACAAGCTCTTTTAATCTTTCAGTAATTTTTTGATTTGCATAAGTTGTAATCTTTATTTTGCTATCAATTTCATATCTTTGATAAGAATCGATGATTGACAACAAGGCTAATTGGGAAATTTTAGGGTTTTCTGAAACAAATGATAATTCCAAAACATCACTTCTTGGCACATTTTTTACATTAAAATTATTAGTTAAGTTTGCTTTTAAAAATCCATCATCAATTATTTTTTCTTTACTTAATATTCTTTGTAAAAAATTTTGCTTACTTTGCGCATAAAGATTTTTAAATTGCATTGAGTTTTTTTTATCTTTGATAATATATTCTAAAACTTCATCACTTTTTAAAATTGCCATCTGATTATTAATTCTATTCATACGTGACTCAACAGAATAGGCTTCTTCAATATTTACAATTTTACTGTCATCTGGTTCAATTACTATTATAGCTTTACTTAAATATTTTTTTTGTAGATTGAGTGAAATTAATAAAACTAATAGAGACACTATTAACGAGACTAGTAATAAATTTTTTAAGTTTTTTTTAGCAACAAGGTAGAGAAATTTTATGTCTCCAACATCGAATATATCTAATATTGAGTTAATTCTATCAATCATGTTATGTAAGTTGTTTATTTCCTTTATATCAAAAATTCAATAAATAGGAAAACATGCTTTAAATACCTTATAAAAAACATCGTTTACATATGTTTTCATTAACTTTGCTACACCTAAACTATGATGTATTAGTTAGCTAATATGATTTGTTTTACAAAAAAATTTATAAGTACTATTTTTATATTATTTTTTTTAAATAGCTGTGTGTCTTTACCTGGGATGAACAAGAGTCCTAAGTCTAAAAAACCTAATACAAAAACAATAGTAAGTGAGTACTCCATTGATGATGTAGGAATTAATATAATAGATTTAAATTCATTATCTGAGGAAGAAATCAAAAAATTTAATCAAAATCAAATTGAAGAAATTAATAATAAGATAAATAAATTTTCTAATATTTATGAATATAGATATGAATATATTTTAGGTTCAGCAGATTCTATCTCATTAGACCTAACTGATACAGATGACCTTGATGGAACCTATTTAATAGATCAAGATGGTATGATTGATTTACCATTTGTAGGTAGGGTAAAAATAGGTGATCTCACAATAAATGAAGCTCAAAATATTTTAATGCAAATAATAAAAAACTTTTATAAAAATCCTGATCTTCAAATTGATGTTATAGAATTTAATAGTAGTAAGGTTTATATAGTTGGGGCTGTTAGAAATCAGATAACAATCAATTTAGATCAAAAACCAATCAGATTAATTGAGGCTGCAATACAAGCAAACTTTAACCCTAGTGCAGCTGATAAACTTTATGGAACTAAAGGTATTTTAAGACGTGACAATCAAGTTTATAAAATAAATTTAGATAATACTTTTAAGAGCACAGATGAGAGAGAGAATTTTTATTTGAAAAAAGATGATGTTATTTTTATAGACAGAAATTCTGATGCAATTCATGTATTTGGTGAAATAACAAAACCAGGAATATATTTTCCCAATATGGATTATTCATTAACAGAGCTTATTTCAACTAGTGGTTTAAATCAAATCACAGCTAATGCTAAAAAGGTTTTTGTTATTAGGGAAAAATATAACTCTTTTCTAGAAGTTGATGTTTTTCAATTGGACATAAGAAATCCTGTTAACCTTATAGTTGGAAGAAAATTTAAACTTCAAGCAAATGATATAGTTTTTGTTCCACCTGCTGAAATTGTTAAATGGAATAGAACTATAAGTTTATTATTACCTCAAACAGATTTATTTAAATCTTATAATCCAATTATTAATAATGGATTACAAACATATAAAGAAACACCGTAAATTATAGTCTTCTACTATTTAGAGAAAAATAAATTACAAATAAAAATTGTATAATTGGAATATGGAGTGAAAAATCAAACATTAAAATTACAATTAAACACACAATTAATAAATAATTATTAAAATTATAAAATATTTTATTATAAAATAATTTCAAAATTGAAGAAATTAATAAAGTCATACCTATTAAACCAAATTCACCAAAAAATTCAGTAATATCAGAATGGGCATGATTGGCATAAGCGTTTCCACTGTCTTTAAAATTAATTTGAAACAAAATTTCGAAGCTTCCAGGTCCATAACCAAATAAAAAAAAATTATAAAATTGATTTAGGCCAAACTTAAAGATTTGAGCTCTGCTTAAATTGCTATTAATAGCTGTAATTTGGGAAAATTCTTCTTTTAAGAGTGAAAATCGATCAATTAATTCATTGGCACCAAAATAAAACCCCATAATGAAAATATCAAAAAAAATAATTAATAAAATAATGTTTCTAAATGACTTACTTTTGTTTTTAGAAAAGAAAAGTTCATTTATAAAATAAAAGAATATTGTAATTAAAAGTAAAAAATTTCCAATTCTTGAAAAACTCGCAATAATTCCAATTGTAATAAAAATTACAAATAATCTTACATAAATCTTGAAAAAGAAATTATCTTTTTTTTTACTAAATTGTTGAGTTTCAATATTCTTGAGTAATTCAAGGCTTGCTATTAGAGAGAATAATAAAAAAACAGCAAACGCTGTTCTGTTAATAAAAAAACCAGTTGCAGCAGTTTTATAATAAGAATTTTTAAAAATAAAAAAATCTGGATTGCCATTTAGATAAACAATAACGGCAAATAGTGCCGTCACAAAACCTAGTAAAGATAGAAATAAATAAAATCTATTTTTATGTCTTTTTGTATAAAAAATCATTTTTAGAATAAAAACTAAAATAATTAACGAAATAAAGTTTAGTATTTGAAAATATGAATTTGATAGAGATAAAGTTATTGCAGAATAAGTGCTGTCTGTTTTAAGATCTATAATATATTTATACTTTTCAGGAGAAAAAAACTTAAGAAACTCAATTGGTAAGGGTAAGATTTGAAAAAATAAAAAGGTTAAAAATAATAAATAAAATGAAATAGGTGTTTTATTTTTATTATAAAAGTTTTTAAAATGTAAATTGTAATTTTTATCTTTTAGGCAGAAAAAAAATAGCCCACTCATTAAAATAAAATTTGTTTGGATTAATATATTTGAGTTTCCACCATTAAATATTAAGCAAATTGTAAATATAAAAAAAAATAAATACTGATGTTTCTTATTTTTTGATAATTGCATGCTTAATTAGGAGATACATTGTTTTCAAAAACATTGTCAAAATCATCAGTGGATACAGCTTCACCATTTTCAATTTTATTTTTTATAGTCTCTGTAACTGTATTTGTACTTTTATTTTTGTTAATTATTTCTAAGGCTTTTTCAGGGTTTTTTTCCACAATTTTAACAATGATTTTGGTAATCTTTTCCTTACTTGCCTCATTTTGATTGGCACTGTTTATTATCTTGTCCCCTATTGTTCCTTTACTCTTTTCAGCAATACTTGTAATCAATTCTAAATCCTCTTCTGAAGTTGCATTTTTTACAGCATCTTCAATTAGATTTGAGATACTATTTCCAATTGAGGGATTAGTAACCTCAAGTATTTCCATTTTTTCCTCATAATTTTCTTGTTTTGTTAAATTGTTAACTACTTCTAGTGATAATTTTGATTCAGTTCCTTGTGATGCATTACTTAGTTCTTCTAATATTTTTGATGTTGTTCCAGAATCAGAATTTGAAATAATTTCCGCTATTGTATTTGTTAAATCCAAATCATCTGTTGATGTACCTTCTGATTGATTTTTGGCAGCTTGAATTGTTTGTGTGATTATATTCTCTTTATTTTCATCACTTAAAGTTTCCATTTTATCGGGATTTGTCTCAACTATTGTTTTCATAACCTTTGCAGATAAAGCTTGTTTTTCCTCAGTGGAATTTTTAGTAACTTCAGTAATGACCTTATTTATAACTTCTTCACTAGCACCCGATACAATTTTTCCAATTAAATCAGCATCTTCTTGTGATGAGGCGGCTTCCTCCACGGCTGACACTGTAAGTTTTTGAATTTGATCAGCACTATTTTGAGCTAGTGATTCTAATTTTTCAGAATTTTTTTCAGAAAAATCTGCCATTACTTTTAATGATAATTTAGAATTTTGATTTGTATTCTTTTCAGTAATATTATTTATCACAGAAAATACTGTTGCGTCATCCGATTTAGCCATGACTTTACTTAAAATTGCTGCTGACTTATCAGTTTCTTTAGCAACAATTGTTTCAAAAATTTTTTCTTTTATTAAACCTGCACTTTCAGAAGTCGTGGTTGTTAAAAATTTGTTATCCTTATCTGATAAATTTTCAACCACCCCCTCTACAAGATTATCGCTTGTATCAATTATTTTTTCTATTACCTCACCAGTATTTTTTTCATCTGATTGATTAATTAGATTGGATAAAAATTCAGTGTTTTCATCTTTTGAATTTTCAACAATAAAATTTATTTTTAGTTTTTTTTCATCCGTGATTTGTTCTTTTGCTAACTCAATATCGCTTTCATCAACAATACCATCATTATTAGCATCTTGGAGTTTTCCATCTTCTAATTTTTTTTGAAGTTGTTGAGTTATTTCATTTTCATCGATTTTTGATGATTGTATCAATGTTTCACTTACTGATTTTTCAATTTCTTTCTCATCTTCTGATTTATCTCTAGATGTAGCTTCACTATTTTCTGAGATTTCTAAAACTTGTTCTGTTGATGTAATACTTGAAGTTTGTCCACCACTAGTCACATCTATTGAACCTACATTACCAAAACTATCTGCTGCTAGAGAAATATTAGACTTACCATCAGGTTTTAGATCAACATCAATTCTTGTGCCTCTTAATCCAAGTGATGATGTGGTGATGTTAACTATCATTTCTCCATCATCTTTTTTGGCAATCGATCCAGATTCAATTACTATTTTTCCTTTCAATAACTCAGCTTTTAATTTTGGATTATTTTTTGAATTTTCAAATTCACTTACATTTATTGATGTAAGTTCTTTCATAATAATAGCTGTACTATCATTAAACTGAATAGTTGCTGATGAGCCTTGGGTTACAAATATTTCTTCATTTAAAAAAATTGGATCATGGATTAATAAATCTCTTTCTTCTAGTTTGTCATTGATGGCAACTATAGCTCCATTTAACTCTGTTACAGAACCTATCTTATTTTCATTAGCGAAGGTAATTGAGGTGATCGATAAAAATAATATTATTTTGATAAAACAACTAAAATAATTTAATGTATTTTTGATATGAATATTCTTCATTATAAATTTTTTTTAAAGTACTTTTTTATAATATTAATTTTATACAATCTAATTTCTCTAATTATATTATTTAATCCTATTAAATCACTAAAATATAAATTATGGCGATTAATGCCTTACGATTATACCTATTCTTTGAATTTTCCTATTTATTTGGAAAAGTTGTCACTTTTAAACTCATCCAACATAAATGAAATTAATCTATTTTTGAATAAAAATACCAATAGAAATTTACTCAATATAAATTTTTGGAATAAAAAATTGATAATCAATAATTATTCAAAATCAAAAAATCTGGAATTTGAAAAATCTTTTATCAATTTATTTTTTTTAACAAAAAATAATTCTAGTAGAAATTTAGAGTTAAAAAAATATTTTATATTAAACTATGATTTTTTTAGTGAAGAAAGTAAAAAAGTTATTTTAGATAATTATTCATAAAACATATTAATTAATGATAAATTTTAGCAAAATAATCTTATTTTCATTATTATTTATTTTGTACATAATATTTATGTTATTTCCTCGTAATTTATTCACAGAGGTTTTAGGTGGTGATAACTTTGGTCATATCTACTTAAACTCAATTCTAACAATAATAACTTTGCTCATCATGAGTAAGAAGAAATTTGTCTTATCTCTGTCAATTGTCTTTGCCCTAACAACACTGATTGAATTCTTGCAACTATTTACAGCTAGAACGTTTTCATACTACGACTTATTTTATAATAGTATTGGAATTGGTGTAGGTGTAATTTTTTATAAATTTTTATTGTTAATTATAAAAAATTCTAGAGTTTTCTATAAAAAATTCTTTTACTAAACTTTTTTTAGTGAATATTTTTTTCTTAAATTTGAAAAAAACCGTCTAATAAAAGCTGCTCCAACTCCAAGGACTACAGCAAAAACGATTGAAAATAACCCATATAAAATAGGCATCTCTAAAGATAATTTTTTAATGAACATTGATAATGGGTTTAATTTATTCACATCAATTTTTACTACTTCATTAGTGGCGTGCTCTGCAAAGAAAGTATCATAAGCGATTGCTATACCAACAGCTAATAATAAAACTGCCAGCAAAGTTTTTATACCCGCACTATCGATCGACTCACCTAATTTTTGTCCAACCTGAACACCTATAATTGATCCAATTACTAACATGGCAACTAAAATTAAATCAATCGATCCATAATTAAATGCATGTAAAAAAGTTACAATGACACTAACAAAAATAGTTACAAATAAAGATGTGCCTGGAATTAATCTTGTTGGCATCCCTATTATATAAATCATTGCTGGTACTAAAATAAATGCCCCACCAATTCCCATAATCGCAGCTATAAACCCTACGATTAAACCAATAATTATAGGTGTAAAAGCACTTTCATATAATTTTGATTTTTGAAATCGCATTCTTAGTGGAAGTCCGTGTATCCAATAATGAACGTGTAATTTTTTTTTAGTAATAATTTTTTTTCTAGCTTTATCTATTTCACCCAAACCTTCAATTAACATTGCCGTACCAATAATAGCTAAGATGTACATGTAGGCTAATGAAATGACGATGTCAATTTTTCCAGTTCCTTTAAAATAAGAAAAAGTCCAAATCCCCAGTAATGTTCCAATAGATCCACCTATTACAATCATGAAGCCCATTTTGTAATCAAGTGTATTTTTTAAATAATGAGTTGTTGATCCTGAAACTGATGTTGCTAAAATATTATTAGCTTCATTTGCAACTGCATAAGTTGGGGGAACACCTAAGAATATTAAAAAAGGTGTCATTAAAAAACCACCACCAACACCAAATAATCCTGAAAGAATTCCAACCACTCCACTTAATGAAAGGATAGCTAAAATGTTAACTGAGACTTCTGCAATTGGTAAAAAAATATCCATAAAATAATATTAGTTGAATATGCCTCAAATAAATAGATGTCAATAAATAGGTTTTTTAATAAAAAAAATCTATTAAATAAAACTTCTTAACAATTTAATAAGTTATTATTAAAACTGCCTAATAGTAATCATTTTCAGATTTTTCTGAAAGTAGAATTGATAAAGGACGATTTATTGCTCCAATGATATAAATATAAGCGCCGTTATATTGTTCAATTTTAACAATAGTTTCTGGTTCTTGATAAAAACCTTTCAAAACATTGTTTATAAACTCTTGAGTTTCTTCTTTAGTTTTATCATTTATTAGAACTTGACCAACATAGGGAATTGTTACATCGCCTGTTGGACTAATGGTATAAGAACCATCAATATCGTCGATATCTGTAATTGATATATTTATAACATCACCAGCACCTATAGAGTAATAATACTTGTTTTCACCTATTAATCGGATTAATTTTTTATCTTGCTTTTTTTGTATATCCTCAAATTTTGGGAGTGATGCTGTGTTAATCTTATTTAAATCATAGAATTTTAAAGCAACACCTCTTTGTTTTATGCCTATTTTTTTTGGATCATTTCCCTTAGGCTCACCTTTAAAACCTGTGGAATTTACACACCCCGAAACAAAGAAAAATAGTAAAACGATTCTTAAAATCATAATGCAATCAGTATATATCATTTTGAAATATTTTTACAAAATAGATTATTTTTATGGATTTTTAATACGTATTTGTTTTTTTTAGAATTAAAGAAGAGTAGATAATTTCTATTGTTAAAAATTCTCATTGAATTAATTTTATTTTTAATTCACTTATTACAAAAAGATTTGCTAAACTTTTTGGTTCTTTCATTATTAAATATTTGGATAAAAATTATGAATTCATTTACCTTTAATTAACTAAGAAAATTTAATATAACTTTCTAATGCAGAGAATTATTGTTCATGATTATGCGGGACACCCATTTACTTTTGAGCTTTCGAAAGAACTTTCAAAAAAAATGATGGTATACCATATTTTTTTTGCTAATGATCCAGGACCAAAATCTGATTTTAATATTGGTAAAAATAAAAATTTAAAACTTATGAGTGTTGGAAAACACATAAATTATGATAAAAAAAATTTTTTCTTAAGATTTTTTAAAGACATAATATATGGCCTAGAAGTTAAAAAAAAAATCAATAAACTTAAACCAAATTTTATAATATCAGCTAATTGTCCAACATTTGCACAACAGAGCATAATCACCGCAGCAAATCAAAATAATGCAAAATTTATAATGTGGATACAAGATTTTTATTCGATTGCAGTTGAACAAACATTAAAAAAAAAATCCTTTTTTCTTTCATTTTTTGTGGGTTATTTATTTAAATTTTTTGAAAAAAGACAAGTAAAACTTTCAAATGGATTAATTATAATTTCACAAGATTTTAAAAAAATCCTTTTAGAGTGGAATATAAAAACAAAAAAGATTTTTTTTATACCGAATTGGGGGAATTTAAAAAAAATTAAAATTAAAAAATTAAACTTAGTTTTCCTTAAAAAACTTAAATTAAAAAAAAAATTTAGAGTAGTTTATACGGGCACTTTGGGTTTAAAGCATAACCCGAATTTAATTATCAATATGGCACAAAAAAACTCTGATATAGAGTTCTTGATATCTGCTGCTGGCTCAGGTTATGATGATTTAAAGAAAATAAACCATTTGCCCAAAAATATTAAACTTTTATCTTTGCAACCATTTAATGTTTTTAATAAAGTGCTTAATTGTGCAGATGTTTTTTTAGCAATGCTAAATAAAGAAGCTAGCAATTTTTCAGTTCCATCTAAAATTTTGAATTATTTATGCGCAGGTAAACCTATCATTTTATCTGCTCCAAAAGAAAATTTGGCCTGTAAAACTATATTAAAGGCAAAAGCAGGAAAAGTATTTGCACCAAATAATCTTAAAGAATTAAATTCCTTTTTGACAAATTTAAAGAATAATAAAAAATTAAAATTACAAATGGGAAAAAATAGTAGAAAATATGCTGAAAAAAACTTTGATATAAAAAAAATAACAAATAAATTTGAAAAAATTTTTAAAGAAATAACTTAATTATGAATTGTGCTGTAATTTTTGGTGGATGTGGTTTTATTGGTTTATTTTATGCTGAAAGAGCAATTGAACTAAATTTATACGATAAATTATATTTAATAGATATTAAAAAACCTACTGATGAATATTGTAAAAAAAAATACCTGCAATTAATAAATACTACTAAAGTTCATTTTATAGAAAGAGACATAAGAGTAGATTTAAAAGATATTAAAATTAGCGAGGATATAAAGACTATATTAAATTTTGCTGCAATACATAGAGAGCCTGGACATCAACCAAATGAGTATTTTGATACAAATATAAAAGGAGCAAAAAATATATGTAATTTTGCAGAAGTTAATAATTGTAATGATATTGTATTTACCAGCAGTATTGCTGTTTATGGTCAAGGAGAACATGATAAAAATGAAGATACTATAACTAAGCCCACAACTCCTTATGGTAAATCGAAACTATTGGCTGAGGAAATTCATATTAAATGGAGAGATAAATCACCAGAAAATAATATTTTAGCAATTTGTAGACCAGGTGTTGTTTATGGCCCCGGAGAAAAAGGAAACGTAACAAGACTTGTAAAATTTATAAAAAAAAAAATATTTTTTTATATGGGTAATAAAGACATCAAAAAAGGTGGTATTTACATCAAAGAATTAATAAATATTTTAATTTTTGTAAATCAAAATCAATTAAATAAAAAAGATTCAAATTTTGCTTTATTTAATGCAACGTTATTTCCGTGCCCTACTTTAGAAAACTATGCTAAAGAAATATCAAATATTTTTAATTACACGGGATCCTTTTTTACTATTCCAAAGTTCATGATTAATATCTTACTTTTTATTAGTTTATGTTTTACAAGAATATTTAAACAAAATAATTCATTTAGCTATTATCGTTTGATCAAGTTATTTAGATCAAACAACATTGTTCCTAAATATTTAATAAAGAAAAATTATGTATTTACATATAATTTAAATAAATCTTTTAACAATTGGAAAAAAATTAATCCTACTGACTGGTAAAAGATAAATTTATTGAATAAAATTATTCTTAAATAAAATGATAACTCTTTTGCTTTTTGAGTCAAAATCTACTAATTCAAAATTATTGCTTAATAAATAATTGGTACATTTTACTAATGTTGACTCTTGACTCATTCCTCTTTCATAACCAGCATCAATCGTAATATACTCAACTCTATTTAGATTTTTATTTAATCCTTCTAAAATTTCTGGTTCTGCTCCTTCAGCTTCTAATTTAATTAATTTTATTTTTGTTTGAATTTTGTCAATAAGACTATCTAAAGTTTTTGTTTTTACAGTTATTTCTTTTGTGTAATTTTCCATAGGAATAAGAGAACTATCTCCAAATTCATCTTTTAGAAAAAATTTCATTACTTTTTCCTCAGTTTTCCACAAGGCTATATTTAATAAATTTTGATTTTTAATATTATATGAAAGATTTTCAAAAATTGTTGGAGACGGCTCTATACCATAATAATTTATCTTGTTATCAAAACATAAGAAAAAATCACCATTGTTTGCTCCAATATCAATAATTGTATCATTAATTTCAAAATTGATATTTTTGAGAAGGTAAATAGAATAAAGCTTCTTCCCTCTATTCTTTAAACCCTTAAAATAAGTCATTAAACCAATATGTCTATTGGAGAATCTCCAATTAGAATCTTTTATGAAAAAAAAACCATCCTTTAAAAAAATCTTTGCCTTGCTTAGATTTATTAAAGTATAAAAATTAAAAAAAAAACAGTATATATTTTTTGGTTGTTTTGTAGTTATAAGAAAAAGTGATTTTAAAAACGGTTTTTTTATAAAATATTCAAATATTTTTTTCATAACTCATTATAACTTATATTATATAAATATTGTGGTATACACAGAAATGAGCAAAGTATACTTATTTCATATATCTTTACAACACGCCTCCGAAACATGCATTGGTCTTCAAAAAAATGCACTACTTAATACTTTTGCTACAACTAGATTTTTAATTAAAAATCAATTTCCATATAACTTGGAAAAAATCTTACCTAAGTTTATATCAAAAAAACTCGCAACAAAATCAAATCAATATGTTAATAAAAAGCAAGTAAAACTATTTGGGTTATATGATTGGATAGAAGCTATAGTTAAACATTTATTTAAACTACATTTGAGTTATCGTTTTGGAGACATCGGATACAATTATTTTTCAAATAAAGTTATTAAAGATATTGGTAAAAAAAAAATAAAACTAGTTTGGGGATATAATAATTACTCCTTAAAAGTGTTTGAATATGCTAAATCCAAAAATATATTTGTTATTTTAGATTTAAGTATAGGTCATATTTTAGAATTAGAAAAAGTAAAAAATAAATTTGATCCATATGGGAATTTAAATTATGGCATTACAGATAATATTATATCCAGGCAACTTGCGGAAATAAAAATTGCTGATAAAATAATTGTTGGTTCAAAATTTGTTGCTAAAACCCTACTTAAACATGGGGTTCCATCTAAAAAAATTATTATTCAAAATTATGGTTTTAATGAAAAACTATTTTTAAAAAAAGATTTAAAAATTAGAAAGATTTTAAAAAATGAACCATTAGAGTTACTTTTTGTTGGGCAAATAAATACAAGAAAAGGCGCGGACATACTTATTAATGTAGTGAAAGATTTTTCTCCAGAAAAAGTTAATTTAACAATGATTGGTAATTACTTTTTAGAAATAGATAGAAAGAAATTACCTAAAAATATAAGTATTATCAATCATTTGCCTAGATACGAATTAAAGAAATATTTCTATTCTAGCCATGCGTTTTGTTTTCCTACTCATTTTGAGGGTAGTGCTCTTACAATATATGAGTCAATTGGATCAGGACTACCAGTAATCACTACACCAGAATCTGGACATAATATAAAGGGTATAGGAAATTTTGAAATTAAATCTAATTCAAAGAGTCAATTAAAAAACTTATTAAATAAAATTCTTAAAGATAAAAATTTAATTACAAAAATGAGTAAAAATATAATTAATCAATATGATAATAACAAATGGTCTAGTTATCATGATAATATAGCAAAAATAACTAAAAAAATTTTAATTAAAAACTAAATCTATTTATGGAATTTTTTATACATTTCAATCTAATCTTTTTTTTATTTATTTTTTTTAGATTTTATAAATTATTTGGTGAAGCTTTGCTTATTTCTCCTATTTTTATATACCTTGTATTCCATTCTATCAGTTTTGTTTTAAAGCCTTATTTAATATATTACGCTGGCTTTAATTTCGGTTATCAATACATGGAATTTAAATTGGATGCTGCAAATTTTAATTCTACAATCTTTATATCGATGATAGGATTATTTTTTTTATATTTAGGGTCATATTTATGTTTAAAAAATGAAATAATAGATTATCATTTTTTACGAAATACATCCTTTAAATCATTTAAACCTCATAAATACGACTATCACACATTAATAATATTATTTTTAGTTATTGCTCCTTTTGGGATCCATTCACTGATCAACATTAATGCTATTCATGAATTTACTAATCAAAATAATGTTTTTGCTGTGAGAGTTTTTGAGCAAAGTAGTGGTTATTATTTTTTTTCAAATATTGCTTTTGGATCTTTGTTGTTATTATTCTTTTTTTTAAAAAAGTTTTCAATATTGTCATCAATACCACTAATGATTTATCTTTATATTAGAATAGACTATGGGTGGTCTAGATTTTCATTTATTTTGGTATTAGTAACATTGGGTCTGTTATTTTTAATTTACAATATTGAAAAAAAAAAAATTTTTTTAATGTTAAGTTTGGGAATTGCAGCTCTATTTCAATTTGTTGGAAGAACAAGAGCTATAAGTGGTGGGGGTTTTTCTAATTATGATAATTTAGATATTGCTAATTTTGAAAGTTTAAGTTTTATTACAAAAATTGTTCCTGAAGCGACAAAAACCTACACTTATTTTACCCAATACTTGCAATTTTTTACTGAACCTATTCCAAGAATGTTTTGGAAAAGCAAACCTATTGGGTCACCAGTGCAACTTTTCAATTTAAATGATTATGGTAATTTCAATGTTTTAACAACCTCATTAATAGGTGATGGATGGATGTCCTTTGGTTATTTTGGAATAATGGTTATGATGACACTAACAGGCTATTTTTGTACAAAATTATTTATTGGTCTAACAAAAAACTACCAAGATGCTGTGTATGTTTTTTTATACACTGTACAATTACCAGTTTTAATTATGTGGTTTAGAGATGGTGGTATAGGTTTTTTAAAAATATTTCTTTTCTATGCCCTCCCAATAATAATTTGGAATCGAATGAGAAAAACTGTTTAATAATAAAAAATATGTTTATTTTAAGAATAAAAAAATTACTCACCATAATTTTTAGCTTTGATTTATTTTGGTTAAAATCTTTGATTAAATACAGGCTAGCTCCAACCATAGAGCATAAAAAAATAATTAAAAGTTTAGAGATCGAAACATTTATTGATATTGGTGCCAACAAAGGTCAGTTTGCTATGATGGCAAATAAGATATATCCAAATTCAACTATAATATGTTTTGAACCACAAAAAGCACCATTTGAAACCTTACAAAAAGTATTTAAAGGTTTTGAAAACATAAAGATGTTTCAATTCGCTTGTGGCTCTAAAAGTGAGATTACTGAAATAAATGTTTCAAACGAAAATGACTCATCTTCAATTTTGAATATTACAAATAATCAAAAAAATTTGTATCCATCAACATTTTATGTAAGAAAAGAAAAAATTAAAATTGTTAAGATTGAAGAAATTATTAATCTAACAGAAGTTAAAAAACCAATCTTTTTAAAAATAGATACACAAGGCTATGAACTAGAGATTTTAAAAGGAATAAATTTAAATTTAATTAAATATGTTTATGTCGAATGCTCATATATTGAACTTTATGAAGGTCAGCCACTTTTTCATGAAATAAAAGAGTATTTAGAAAATAGAAACTTTTATCTTAAAGATGAGTTAAATACATCGATAAATAGTTTTGGAAAAAAAATTCAGAGTGACTTTTTATTCATAAAAAAAACTAGTATTCTTGAAAATAATGCATAAAAAAATAATAGGTTCAGTTTCTAAATCACTATCTGTAAGTATTTTAATAGGAATTATTGGTTTTATTGGCAGTATTCTGCTTGCAAGACTTCTTACAGTAGATGAAAGAGGGATTTATGGAATTTTGATTACTATTATTTCTTTATCAGCAATAATTTCTACTATTTCTATAGATCAATCTTTAATAGTGGCAGTTAAAAAAAAATTAAGTTTAAATGTTTTATTATTACCATTTAAAATTCTTCCAATATCTTTGGTCTTGTATATTATAATTTTCTTTATTTTAGTTCAGTTATTTAATTTAAAAAATTTTTTAGAATTATCATTATTATTATTATTTTTTTCAATCGCATATTCTTTATTTAATTTTTTATCAGTAACTTTAGGATCCCTAATATTAAAAATTGATTATAATCTATGGAATAAATTTAGACTTTCGCCACATATATTATTCTTATTATTTCTACTATTTACATATCAAAATCTTACAGCTGAAAAAGCTTTTGTTTTTTTTGTTACCTCCACAATAATAACCTTTTTTTATTTAGTTTTTTTATTAAATAAAAAAAAACATTTATTAAAAAAAAATAAAAATAAATTAAATCCTAAAAAATTAATAATAAATAGCCTTAGCTATCATTCTAATTCAACTATAAGAATATTATCTGAAAGATTAGATCAAATTTTCCTTATAACTTTTTTTTCACCTAAAGTTTTAGCTTTTTATTTAATTGGATCAGCAATACCAAAAAGTATGATTATTTTAATTCAATCAGTTGAAAATTTGTTGATACTTAAATTTAGTAGAATTAAAAAACTTTACATAAAACAAGTTATCTGCATTCTACCTGTCATTAATTTTTTATTACTGGTCTTTTTTGGATTTTTATTTTTTTATATATCTGACTCTTTGATAGCTACAGTTTATGGTTCTGCTTATTTTCAGTCATCTAAGGTTTTGTTTATATTGATACTAAGTGTGCCCTTCTATTTAACTAGATTAATTACAACATCTATATTTAAATCATTTCAATTTTATAAATTGATTTTTGTGAACGATATTATCTATCTAATAGTTTTTTTATCTATTTTGTTATATTCCAATATAGAAAATAATTGGATGTACATACCTATTGCTTATACTCTTTCACAATTAATTGCGTCTTTATCAGGTATCATCATGTTAATATCAAAATTTAATTTAACTTTTTCTGATATTTTTTCTATGAAAAATTATAAAATTAAATTTATTAAATTGTTACTTTAAACCAAGAAAATATATTTTTATGTCAAAAAAAAATTCAAATAAGAAAAAGATTTTAGTTTTTGGATATTATGGAAGGTACAATTTTGGAGATGATCTTCTGTTAATATCTATAGCAAAACATTTAAGATTAGAAAATGAAGATATAACGATTCTTGTAGGCAATGATTCATTTAAAAAAAAATTAACAAAACTTGGTATTAAAACTGAAAAAAGAAATTTATTCTCTTTGTTTGTAAATATTCTTAAGTGTAATAACTTTATTTTAGGAGGTGGAACATATTTTCATGGATCATACAAACCAGGATTTCCTAATTATATTTATACTCTACGTATTTTTCTTTTTAGCTTATTGTTATGTTTATTAAGATTATTCAAAAAAAAAGTTAAATTATTAGGAGTTGGATATGGTCCCTTCAACTCTTTTTTTATAAGAATAGCTGCATATTTTTCATTAGTTGCTGCTAACAGCATATTAGTACGTGATAAAAAAAGTTATTTAGAAATAAAAAAACTTAATAAAAAATTTTTGAATAAAACATATATTGGTAGAGATTTGTTGGAGCTAGAATCTAAAAAATTAAAAAATATCTCAAAAAATAATAAAAAACAAAATATAATTGGTCTATCAATAATAAATATGGATAATTTTTTAAAAGGTGAAAAAAATGTTTATAAAGAATTGACAAATGCACTTATCAAAAAATTAAAATCTAATCAAAAATTATCTTTAAATGTTTTTGCACTTTGGTCTGCACCAAATAAAAACAAAGAAAATGATATTGAGATATCTAAAAAAATTATTTTATCTATTAAAAGTGAAGTATCTAATAAAGTTCGGCTTTATATTTATAATAACAACCCCGAGTATATTTTAAAACAGATTGCTAGATGTAAAGTATTTATATCGACTAGACTTCATTCATTTTTGTCTGCTTATTATTTGAATACAAACTGTGGTTTAATTACATACAATATAAAATGTTTAAATGTTGCAAATACATTAAAATTCAATAAAGAATTAATTATATCACCAAAAGAATTAATGAAAAAAAAAAATTCTTTAAATTTTATAAATAAATTATTTTCTAATAATACAAAAAAAATTAGAATAGATGAAAAATTTATTGATAAATTTAAGACTGTATTAAAAAAATAAAAATTTAAATTATTTATGAAAAAAATTTTAGCCCCACTACCATATGAAAACTGGGGTGGCTTACACACAATGATATCGTCAACTCATCTTGGCTTAAAAAAAGAAGGCTTTAGTATAATTCCAGTTATACCACCTGATGCTAAAGCAGTTATCAAAAGATTTAACAGTCAGAAAGTTTTTTCTTATAAAAGAAATTTATCTAGAATAAGAAAGTCCTGGAATCTTTTTTTACATTTCCGTTTCTTAATTGGTATTTTTATCGATATAAATGAATTAGGAAAAATAATAAAAACAAAAAAAATAGATATTATACAAGTATCTGGCCTCCAAAATTTTCACTTTGCAATTGCTGCAAAAATTTTTAGATGTTCCTTAGTGTGGCAGATTCATAGTGATGCATTGCCCTATATTTTAAGAAGTTTGCTACTTCCTATTGCAAAATTATTAAGCAACATAATTATGGTTAATGGCAAAGAAGTTGAAAAAAAATTCAAAGGACTTAAATCTTATCCAACAAAAAGAATTAGTTATTTTTATCCAGGTATAAATACTAAAGATTACTCATTTACTAATTTTCAAATTAAAAAAGCAAGAAAATTATTATCAATCAAAAAAAATGATATCGTTATAGGAACTATAGGTAATCAAGGTTATGCAAAAAGACATGACAGAATTGTAGCTATTATTAAAAAATTAAAACTTCACAAAAATTTTAAATTTATAATATTGGGGGGGACTTTAAAATCTAATCAAGCATATTATAAAAAAGAAGTTTTTGATATTGCAGAAAATTTAGGATTTTTAAAATCAAAAAAACTACAGATCATAAATCCTAAAGATAAAGTGCTTAATTATCTTCCTGCTTTTAATATATTTATACTAACATCTGAATATGAAGGTTTGCCAATATCTTTAATCGAAGCTATGGCTTCCGGCTTACCAGTCATAACAACTGACGCAGGGTCTATAAAAAGTGCTATAAAAAATAATATGGGAGGTTTTGTAGTTTCTGCAACAAAATTTAATTTAAATCAATTTACAAAATTGTTAACTAATCTTATTAAAAACACAAAAAAAAGAAAAATCTATGGATCAAAAAACAAACGAATTGTTCAAAAAAAATATACCTTAAAAAGATTAATTGAAACGCATATAAATTCCTACCAAAATGCTTTAAGATAAATATTAAAATGTATGAAGAATTAAAGATCAATCTAAATTAATGAATAGACTTATTCTCAAAATAGAGTCAAATTTTCCAACACTATTTTATTGGTTAAAAAAAAAGTAATTAAATTTCTAATAGGTAACTCTTGATCTCAAAATATAAAAAAATTAACAACATTTTGATCACTGGAGGTGCTGGCTATATAGGTAGTCATATAGTTGAAGATCTTGTTAAAACAAATAAAAAAGTTTTTATATTAGACAATCTAGCCACCGGTTTTAAAAGACTAGTTAACAAAAAAGCTACTTTTATCAAAGGTAACATTGCTAATAGCACTAAAGTTAAAAAGATTATTATCAAAAATAATATTGATAGTATAATTCATTTAGCAGCACATCTTAAAGTAAGTGAGGCTGAACAAAATAAAAAGAAATATAGTTCAAATAATATAAAAGGTACATTGAAATTAATCGAAGCGTGTAAAAATTCAAATGTTAGAAATATAATTTTTTCTTCTTCGTGTTCTGTTTACGGTAATATCAAAGGTGCCGTTAATGAAAAAAAAAAACCTAACCCTCAAGGGTATTATGCTTACACAAAATTCAAAGGTGAAGAAATAGTACGAAAATATGCAAAAAAGTATAATTATAGATATGCTATTTTAAGATATTTTAATGTTGCTGGAGCAAGTAATTCAAATAAAATTGGCGAAATTCAGAGATCTTATGGTCACCTAATTAAAAATCTTGCAATACAATCTTTAAAACAAAAACCTAAAATTTTTATTTACGGGAATGATTACAATACAAAAGATGGAACTTGTGTGAGAGATTATGTTCACGTCTCAGATCTTGCAGATATTCATATTAAAAGTTTAAGTCACATTAATGCTAAATCTAAGTCAATAGTCCTTAATTGTGGGTATGGAAAAGGCTATTCAGTTTTAGATATTGTCAATATTTTTAAAAAAATGAATAAAAATCTTACAATTAACTTTGCAAAAAGAAGACCTGGAGATATTGCTCAAGTTTATGCTGATATTAAAAAATTAAAAAAAATTTTAAAGTGGAAACCCAAATATAAAGATTTAAAAAAAATCTTAAAGAGTGCTTTTAAATGGGAAAAAATATTATTAAATAAAATCTAAAACTTATTAAATATTAGTTAAATGTAACTAATGTGCCTATAAGTATCATTCCCCAATAGACAGATAATCCTAAAAAAAGACCTGTCTTAAGTTTATTCTTTTTAATTTCGGTAGGTAGATTTTTTAATATATCTGGCATTTATTCTTCTCACTAACACCATGCGATTATTTGTCAAATAATATCTTAAAGAATAGTAAAATAGTTTAAAGCTAAAACTTGCTCTAGATTTAATAGATCGTAGCCCCAAAGACTTTCACATCTTCTCCCTCAACACCAAGTACCAACCTTCCAAGGAACTCACCTTCTATTTCCTTGCTCTTCTGCTTAAATAGAACAGTAATGTTTTGGCCTCGTCTTAAACAGCCAAATGCTTTATAATCTTCAGATAAACTAGTTAATAATTTATTATTAGCCCATTGCTTACCAAGTTCTACTTCATTTGCTCCAAATAACATTTGAGTTCCAAAATCTTTAGTAAAACCACCATAATCTTTCATATTGGAAGT
>ENA-OWPI01001642-OWPI01001642.1-marine-metagenome-genome-assembly--contig:-NODE-1642-length-24004-cov-11.395871_pt1 | contig 24004 bp, 28 predicted proteins | sample MGYA00238138_ERZ651775 | MGnify/ENA primary metagenome ERZ651775 (study PRJEB26906, sample SAMN06265043) | marine metagenome | isolation source: Helgoland LTER site | place: Germany:Helgoland, sampling...
CTAAATAATCTCTCAGGTGAGGACGAGATAATACTAAAATTTTCGTATTGAACTAGTGCTGAAAAAGGAGCTGGATTCGCCTTTTTAAGTTGCTTATATATTATTGCCGAATCTTCTTTTGAGCTTAGAGAGTATGACCATTTTCTTGACAAGTTAACCTGAAAGACATCACCCGCAACAATATAATCCAGACTTCTCTTGACGCCATCAGTAAACTTTTCATTATTTTCCTCTGAAATTTCTCCATCTAGAGGCGCATCTGGGATGTTTTCAATAGCTTTAATATCTGATAATATTTGATTAATGCGAGTGTGATCATTATCCTCATCAACGACATATGTTTTTTTGAGCTCGTGGTCATTTATGATTGCACATGGTATTTTTACTGCATAAGCAATTGGAATGCTAGATTTGTGAAGTTTGGATGCTAAAGTAGGTTCAATTTGCCCTATGAGCTCATATGATAAGTAAACAAACCACCCGCCGTTAAAAGGGAGGCTTGTGTTATCACTTGTCTGGTTGCACTGATTTTCAAGTTTATTTAAAAAATCAAAATCTGCAAAATCTCTCAGTACAATATTTTCTTCAGGAAAAGCAAATAATATTGAATACCTATTATTTTCATTATGATTTACACTTTCGAGTAAAAACGGATATCTTTCTTTATTTAGATAACAAAAAGATGCCAAGTCAACTTTTTGAATTTCTAGAGTTGTCACTTATTTAAAGGCTTTGAATGAGTGTAGAAGCTTTGTTAAAAAGAAGATGATTTGGATAATCTTTAAGCATTTGAGTTAAAAGCTTCTTAGCTTCATTGGTTTCATTAAGCTCTATATGAACTCTAGACAATTCATATAAGGAGTCAGCATACTTTGGATGTTCAGCTCCTAGAATTTGAAAATCTAAATATGCATTTTTTGATTCAAGATAAGACTCGCTGTAAAAGTAAGAGCGCCCAAGCCATAGTTGTGTGTCTGTCAAACTTTTATTGCTTGGAGAGTTATTGAGATGACTTAAAAAGAGCTCAATAGCTTTATCATAATTCCCAAGTACAAAACTACTCTTGCCATCTCTAAAAAGCTCATTGGGTTGAATATTAGTTTCAATTGATTTTTCAGATATTTTGTTGTTTGTTTGGTTTAATTCAATCATCTGAAGAAGTTCGTCAATTTTTTCAGAATTAAGTCTTTGATTTTCTCGTAAGATTTCAATCTCATCCTTTAAAGTAAGAATTTCTTTGTTTAGGGACTTTACCTCTTTATTGATTTTAAGTATTGCAAGATCTACATTTAAGCCTTCAGCAGAGAAAGCTCCAAACGACATCGATAATAATGAAACACAAAGTACAGAACTATAGGAAAAGTTTTTCATCAGACGATAGAATATCTAATTAAGCTGATTTTTAAACAAATTGCTTTTAGTAGTAAGAGAATTCTACTCTTCGGTTTTTCTCCCAGGCTTCCTCATTGCTACCAGTTAGGATCGGCGATTCCTCTCCATAACTTACAACGATGATTCTATCATCTAGGTTATACAGGCCAAGAACTTCTTTTACACTCAGGGCACGATTCTCACCTAGAGCAAGATTATATTCACGAGTTCCTCTCTCATCTGCATGCCCTTCTAAGCGAAGGTTAACAGATGGATTTTCTTGCATAAAGTTTGCGTGTTGAATAATTGTTCTTGTTGCTACTTCATCAATTTCAGTATCGTCATAGGCAAAATATAGCGTAAATGAATCTGCATTATTACCAAACTCACTGATTGCAGCCTCTGTCGCAGCAGCACTTTCTAATAATGCTTCAACTAGCTCTTCTCGGTTTGCTAGGTTACCATCTGCATCTAATACAATCTGTTCAGTCAAGCCTTTAGCAACAGCAACCTCAATAAGTTCATCATCTGACATTGACTCTAATTCTTCAGATTTACTTTCAAGTAGTGCAGCACTTTCAACAATTGCATTAATAATTTGGTCTCTATTTAGAAGATTTCCATCTTCATCAAGAAGTATTAGGTCTTCTAGACCTTTTTCTCTTGCAATAGCAATTAATTCATCATTAGATAATTCTTCAAGCTCATCGATTGTGAATCCTCCAGCTTCATCCATTGCAATAAGAGTTTCCTCTCCACTTAGCATTGCAACTTCAGTTGCATCGTCTGATGGGTTGATTAAATCAAGAAATTTATCACCAAGTTCAGATATGTTAGTTGTAGCACATGAACTTAGAAAAATTACACTCGATAATAATAGAATTTTTTTTGACATTTTAGGTTCCTTAATTTGAATAGTTTGACCAGCTAGGCTCTCTTACTTCACCTTCTTTTTGCATTAACTCAACAACTTGATTGTTATGTAGTGAAATTATAGACAATATTCCTTTGTTGTCCCTATTAGTTGAGTAAATAATCATACCACCATTTGGTGAAAAATAGGGTGACTCATCCGATTTATTTTGCGTCATAACTGTCAAGTCTCTTGATGCTATGTCAAGAAGCGCTAATCTATAGTCTTTTCCAACTCTATGAATAAGAGCTAGATCTTTTCCGTCAGGAGAAAAAACTGGTTTTGCGTTATAGCGACCCTCAAAGGTTGCTCTAGAAATTTTTCCTGATTTAAGGTCTTTAATATAGACCTGCACCTGTCCTGTCCTATTCGAAGTAAATGCAATTTTACTTCCATCAGGAGAAAAACTAGCTTCAGTATCAATAGCAATATTTGTAGTTAATGGAATTGGCTTAGACTTAAAATCATATAAATATATATCCTTATTACCATTTTTAGATAGTGTTAGTGCAATACTCTCACCATCAGGATGCCAGGTTGGTGATGATGCTATTCCATCAAATTTTGGTAATTTAATTGGAATGGTCTTTAAAAATGGAGTCATTACAAAAACTTCTGATCTATTATTTTTAAAAGAGACATATGCAAGTTTCTTTTGGTCTTTTGACCATGCAGGTGAGAGAATAGGGTTTGAGGATCTAACTACTGTTTGAGGATTGAATCCGTCAGAGTCTGAAATTTGTAGCTTATATGTTCTACCACCATTGCTATTTTCAGATACTGTTACATAAGAAAGTCGAGTGTCGAAAGAGCCTTTTTGCCCCAATAAAACATAATAAATTTTGTCACTTAAAAAATGCGCAATTCTTCTAAAACCGCTATTGTGGACTCTTATTTTCTTTTGATAGAGACTTTTCTCTGAAAATACATCATAAATATAAATATAAACGTTATAAACTTTACTGCTTACTTGTTCAATCTTTCCAAATACCACTGCATCTTTTTTATGTTCTTGCCAAAAACTAAAGTCGATTTGATTAGTTATCAGGGCTTCTGTACTTAAGGCGTTAAATTGTCCAGATCGATTTAGATTGTCTCTAATAATTTTTGAAATATCAACATTGTTAGAATTTCCAACAATCTCAAATGGGGCTATTACAATCGGAAAAGCGGCTTCTCTTGATTTGATAATGTTGACTTCTAGAAGTGCATTTGCCGATAAAGAAATAAAAACACTCAGAGTGATTATAAACTTGATAATTTTCACTCGATCTCCTCAATCCAGTTCATTTGTATTGCCTCTAAAACCCTTTCACCACATTTACTATCAGCTTCTTCAAAATCCTCAAGATTTAATACAAGTGCACGAAGATCGACAAAGTTAATTGTTTTTGGGTCAATTTCAGGAAAGTTATCCGCCAGAGAGATTGCTATTTCTAATGAATCGGTCCAACAGATCATTATAGTTTTAAGGACAGTTAAATTTAATTAAGTAATTTTAATCAATTCAAGTGTTAGATTTAAACATTTTTTTAAATTAAAGTCTGCCTGCTGAAATAAGGTGAGGCAGCTTATTTAGCTTATCAAGAACGCTGTTAAGTTCAATAATATTACTCACAACAAGCGTAATATAAAATAGTCTGTCTGACCCTGGTCTTTGTTGCTGTTCAATATTTTCAATATTGACTCCAAGATTTGCGAGCGTATTTGCAATAGCTGCTAACCTTCCACTTCGATTTTCTACTAAACAGCTTATTGCAACTTCAAATTGTTCACTCCCATCTGACTTCCAATCAACCTCCATCCATTGTGCATTTTTTTCTTTGATATGTCCAAGTTGTGAGCAGTTTGTTCGATGTAACACTAAGCCTCGTATGGAGGTTAAGACTCCAGTGACTTCATCCCCAGGTATCGGATAGCAGCACTGTGCAAAATTAATAGCCATACCCTTTGTTTTCTCAATAGCTAGGGTGTTTATTGTTTCATTATTTATGTCTTGAAGTAATTTATTTATAACAACAGCAACAAAAATCTCAGAAAGACCTACCCTGATATATAAATCTTCAAAATCAACACAATTGAGCTCTTTAAAACATTTATTCCATTTATCTAATGGAACGTCATTTATCTTAATATTTTGAAATTTTAAAGCATCAGCTATTAACAGTTTTCCTAGTCTAGCAAGTTCCACTTTAGAATTATCTTTTAAGTGTGCTTTAATGGCAGTTTTTGCTTTTGAAGTCACAACAATATCTAACCAGCTTGGCTTTGGCTTTACAAATCTGCCAGTAATAATTTCCACTGTTTGTCCTGATTTGAGACGCGTTGAAAGTTCTACTTCATTACCATTAATTGTTGCTTTTTGAGCCTTTTTGCCAATATTTGTATGAACTGCATAAGCAAAATCAAGGACTGTAGCTCTTAAAGGTAACTGAATAATTTTTCCACCTGGAGTAAAAACAAACACTTCATCAGAGAATAAATCTGATTTTGTGCTTTCTAAAAAATCGATTGATGTGTCAGTATTTTGCTGAATATCTAACAAAGAGCCCATCCAATTGCGCGCTAATTTTTTTGAAGGCTCATCCTTATTTTTATAGTGCCAGTGGGCTGCGATGCCATATTCAGATATAAAATCCATTTCTTGTGATCGAATTTGGACCTCAATAAACATTTTTCTTGGACCTATTAAGACAGTATGAAGAGACTGATACCCATTTGGTTTAGGCGCTGAAATATAATCTTTAAACTTTAGAGGGATCGGTTTATATAAACTATGAATATGACCTAATGCTTGATAACATGCATTCGTATTTTCTACTACAACACGAAATGCATGCATATCTAAAACTTCTGAAAATTTTCGTGACTTAATTTTCATTTTGTTATAGATACTTGATGGCTCCTTTTGACGCCCTTCTACTGTTGCATTAATTTGTTCAAACTTTAATCTACTCTCTATTTCAGATTTAATAAGACTAATTGTTTTTCTTTGATTTCCATATTGTTTTTTTATTTTTCTTTCAATAACTAAGTGTTTTCTTGGGTGAAGTGTTTTAAAGCAAAGATCATCTAGCTCAACTCCAATACTATGAAGTCCTAAGCGTCTGGCAATAGGCGCATGCAGTTCAGAAGTCTCTTTTGCCTTAAGAATCTTTTTTTCTTCAGTCATTGAATCAATGGTCCTCATATTGTGGAGTCTGTCTGCGAGCTTAATAATCATTACCCTCATATCTTTAGACATTGCTAATATAAGTTTTTGAAAATTTTGAGCTTGCTTTTGAGAGCTAGAGGTAAATTCAAGGTTTGTAAGCTTTGATACACCTTCAACTATATGCGCAACCTGGTCACCAAATTGGTTTCTAACTTCATCCTTAGTAACAGAAGTATCTTCAATACAATCATGAAGAATCGCTGCAACAATACATAAATAGTCTAACTTGAGGTCTGCTAGGATTAGAGCTACTGATAATGGATGGCTAATATAGGCTTCTCCTGATTTTCTGAATTGGCCAGAATGCGCTTTATCTGCAATCTTATAAGCCTTTTTAACTAATTTGACTTCTTCTTGAGATAGATAGTCACCTAAAACACCATACAAAAAGGTTGCTTGAGATTGAATTTGAAAAAAATTAGTAGCCATTAAAATTAATTTTTAAATAAGATGTAACATGATAATTATATAATCATGTTGTTGAGAGCTATAAGTTCTTTGCATAAAGGTTTCCAGATAAAAAACACTAGTATAATTTCCTTTTCTACAGTTACTAACCAAAACTTAAAATGAATAGACGTTCTATATTTTCCCTGACATTAATCTTGCTATTATCAGGCTGTTCTTTTATGGGCGGTGATAAGGATACAAAAAAGCTTGTTGCTGATGGCTTAACTCCTAAAGAATTGTATGAGCAAGCTGAGGATAAAGTAGATAGTGGACTGATCGAGCAAGCCATTGACCAATATGAGATGATCTTATCATCATATCCTGGTTCTAAATATGCCATTCAAGCTAGATTAGATATTGCCTATAACTTGCTTAAGCAAAAAAAATATAATAGAGCGATATTAGAGTTAGATGAGTTTATTGAAAGATATCCTGATCTTCCTCCTACCCCTTATGCTTATTATTTAAGAGGTGTGGTTGCTGAAGCTAAGTCGAGCTCTATACTCGATAAATTAGTTACTGATAGCGCTCAAAGGGATGTTGAAAGCGTAAGTAATGCTTATCAATATTTTGTTGAATTAATTGAAACTTTTCCAAGTTCCAAATATTCAGAAGACGCCAAAGATAAATTAGTGGGTCTTCGAAATACTCTTGCAAGGCATGAATTTTATGTTGCTATCTACTATACTGAAATTGGCTCCCATATTGCTGCTATTAATCGTTCAAAGTTTATCATTGAAAATTATCCAAATAGTGCATCGATTCCTGATGGACTTCATCTAATGGCATACAATTATGATAAGATCAATGCAAATGAGTTAGCTATTGATGCCAGAAAAGTTTTATCCTCGAGTTATCCAAACTACTCACCAGGCTATTCAGTTAAGAAGTAAGCATATATTTTATTTATGAGTTCAGCTGAAAGATTCTTTGCATTAAAGATTTCGCTGGTTATGGCGATAAGAATGCTAGGCTTATTTATGTTATTTCCAGTGATGAGTGTTTATGCAGGTGATTATGAAAGTGCAACCCCTTTTCTTGTTGGGATGGCAATAGGCATTTATGGCTTAACCCAGGCTATATTTCAAATCCCTTTTGGTTACCTCTCAGATCGGTTTGGCAGGAAGCCAATTCTGTTAATTGGCCTCCTAGTCTTTCTTCTTGGCAGCATTTTAGCAGCTAATACTTCAAATATTATCATAGTTGTTATTGGCCGAGCATTTCAAGGGGGAGGCGCTATATCAGCTGTTCTTATGGCGTTTTTAGCTGATTCAGTTAGTGAAGAAAATAGAGCAAAGGCGAATGCATTTGTTGGATTTCAAATAGGGGTTGCTTTTATGCTCTCACTTCTCATTGGACCAATCATTTCATCAAGAGTTGGATTATCAGGCCTTTTTTGGGTAATTGCTCTTCTATCTTTGATTGCTATGCTTATTGTTCTCTCTTTAAAGCATACTAAATCTATTACCTACTACAAGCTATCTCTTAAGGCATTTAAAGAAAACTTTACTAAGGAACTACTTGCCCTTGATTTTAGTATTTTTTCACTACATTTAATTCTTGCTGCTGGATTTATTGTGATGCCTCTTCTCATAATGGAAAATCAAATTGTAAGTATGTTAGATAATTGGCAGCTTTACCTTCCAGCTGTCCTATTATCATTTTTAGGAATGATTCCTCTAATTATTATCTCTGAAAAATTTAAAAAGACAAAGTACATATTATTAATTAGTATTTTGTTGCTTATATCAAGTCAAATTATCTTCTTTAGTTTAAATTTAAACTTCAAGGTTTTCCTAATTACCTTAACTATATTTTTTGTAGCATTTAACACTGTTGAGGCCTTGCTACCCTCACTATTATCAAGAACTGCAAGCTCTTCAAAGAGAGGTTTAGCAATGGGAATTTTCTCTACATCACAATTTCTTGGCACCTTTATTGGCGGAGCAATTGGCGGTTTTATTTATGACATTTACAATTTAAATAGTGTATTCTTATTTACCATATTTGTAGCAATAATCTGGTGGCTTTTGATTCTTTTTATGCCACTGAAATCTAAAACTTAACAGGAGAAATTAATAGAATGGCCGGGATAAATAAAGTAATTTTGGTAGGTAATTTGGGAGCAAAACCAGAGATTAAATATGCTTCAAATGGAAACGCAATTAGTAATTTATCTATCGCAACAAGTGAATCCTGGACAGATAAAAGTACTGGTCAAAAGCAAGAAAGAACAGAATGGCATAGGGTTAGTTTGTTTGGCAAGGTAGCTGAAATAGCTGGTCAATATCTTGATAAAGGCTCAAAGGTCTATGTAGAAGGTAAACTCCAGACAAGAAAATGGCAAGATCAAAGTGGACAAGATCGCTACACTACAGAGGTTGTTATTAGTGGTTATAGCGGGACTCTTCAAATGCTAGATAGAAGGGATGATATGAATTCAAGTGCTCCAATGCAGCAATCTCAGCCTCAAGCGCAGCAAGCTTCTCAGCCTGCGCCTGCAATCACTCCAGTTGCGCCTGATGAATTTGAGGATGATATTCCTTTTTAGTTCTTAAGAGCTTGAGTCTGACTCGAGTACAACAAATGCTACTGCATGATTACTTTCATCAGAAATACTCAAATGACCCTGCTTAATTCCTTTTTCTAGAAGGTATAGTCTGAGTTTTTCACTTGGCATAAAGTAAGGCTTACCATTTTCGTTGTTTCTTATTGTAAGATCTTGGAAGCTAACCACCCTTCCTATTCCAGTTCCCAAGGATTTAGCAAATGCCTCCTTAGCTGCAAACCTCTTTGCGCAAAAGGCCGCACTGTCAGCTTTATTAGTAAATAGAGCTCTCTCGTGCTCTGTTAACACTCGATTGATAAAACCATCACGGTTTTTGATCAAAATCTTTTGGACTCTCTCTATGTTTACTATATCTGTCCCAATACCGTAAATCACAACCCTCTTGCCTCTTGTATTAACTGTTTCATTTCAGATGTAGCAGCTCCTAAGCCGACAAAAAGAGCTCTGGAGATAATTGAGTGACCAATATTTAGCTCTACGACACTGTTAATTTCAGCAATAGCTTTTGTATTCTCAAGAGTTAAACCGTGTCCTGCATTGACCTGTAAGCCAAGACTGTGTGCATAAGCACAAGCTTCTGAGATTTTTTGAAGCTCTTTTTGCATTTCAGCGGCAGATGAGGCGTCTGCATAATGACCTGTATGAATTTCAATAATTGGTGCGCCGCATTCAACAGCCGCCTCAATCTGATAATTGTCAGGATCGATGAATAAAGAGGCTTTAATGTTGTTTGTGCTTAATTCAGAGCAAACCTCTTTGATTCTGCCTAATTGAGATAGAACATCTAAGCCTCCTTCAGTCGTCAGCTCTTGCCTCTTTTCTGGAACAAGGCAGCAGTCTTCAGGCAAAATTTTAGTTGCTATTTCTAACATTTCATCTGTCGCAGCCATCTCCAAGTTCATTTTGGTTGTGAGGCTAAATTTTAATTCCTCTACATCTTGATCCTGAATATGGCGTCTATCTTCTCTTAAATGAAGAGTAATGCTATCCGCACCTGAACTCTCGCATATTTTTGCAGCATCAATCAAGCTTGGGTAACGAGTACCTCTTGCTTGTCTTAATGTAGCAATGTGATCAATATTTACACCTAAAAATATATCCATCATTAGACCTAATTCACAAAAAATAATTCTTTACTTTTAAGGGGCTTATCCCCAAGTAAGGATTTTAATCTTTTTCGATTCATTTTTTTCAAAATACTTAATTCTTTTGTTGAAGAAATAGGCTTATTAGATTTTGAAAGGTGAGCAAGTGTACTGCCTTGAATTTCTCCTTCAACATTAAGCGCAAAGCCTTGATCCTCAATATAGTCATAATGGAGATTGTCATTAATGATATTGCCATCAATATCATCTTCAAAGTCAAGACCATAGCCTAAATCTTGTAACAATTGGTTTTCAAATACACGAAGGGTATACTCTTTTGCACTTGCATCTAATGAGCTAATACTCCTAATATAAGACCAATAGGATTCAAATATTTCACTATGCTCATCACCTTCGGGAAGAAGTCTTTGTATAAGTTCATTGACATACATTGCCATAACAAGATCGTTACCCATTAGGCGCCTTGGCTCGTCTGAAATTTCCCATTGAGACAGGCTTTTTAAATCCCCTTTTCCTTTGTATGATATGCTTAAACATTGAAACATTTGAAGAGAGGTTTTGCTGCTTCTTGCACCTCGAGCAATGAGCCTTAACTTTCCATGATCTTTTGTAAAAAAGTCCAGTAGGAGAGAGTTTCCTTGATACATTCTTCTATGAATTAAAAAAGCGGGTGAATTTTCGACTCTAGTCATAACCCAAAGATGCTAATGCTCTTTTGTCGTCTGACCAGCCTTGCCTAACCTTAACCCATAACTCGAGGAATACTTTTGCATCTAGAAAGCCTTCAATTGATAGTCTAGACTCCATTCCAATTTTTTTAAGCATACCGCCATTTTGACCAATGACAATGCTTTTTTGTGAGGCTTTGTCAACAAAAATACGTGCTGCTATTCGATACATTTTGCCGTCAAGCTCTAGCTTTTCAATCTCAACGGTAATGTCGTAAGGCAGTTCATTCGATAGATTTCTCATCAGCTTTTCGCGAATAAATTCAGAGATCACAAACTTTTGAGATCGATCTGTGATGTAATCCTCATCATAGATCGCATCCTGTTCTGGAAGGTATTTTAAGATTAACTTTCGTAGTTTTTGAGTGTCTTTTCTTTCAAATGCTGACAATGGAAAGACCTCTGTGGCTTCAAATTTTTCATTTAAGGTCTCGAGAAAGGGGAACATTTTATCGACTGACTCTAACTTATCTATCTTATTAATGCAGAGTATGACTGGGATATCTACCTTATTAAGGTGCTCCATTACTCTAGCATCCTCTTTAGTCCATTTAAAAATTTCAACAATCCAAATGATCATGTCTACATCGTTAAAACTAGAGCTAGCAGCCCGATTCATATATGAATTAATAGCTTTATTGTTGCCAATATGTATGCCGGGAGTATCCACAAATACCATCTGGTAATTCGCTTGAGTATCAATTGCATTTATCCGATGTCTTGTTGTTTGTGGACGATGAGAAGTAATCGATAATTTTTGTCCAATCAACTCATTGACAAGAGTAGATTTGCCGACATTGGGCTTACCAACAACTGCAATGGAGCCTGATTGAAAACCCATTATTTTAAAATTTCCTCTAAAATTGACTGAGCACAAGCCTGCTCTGCCCTTTTGATGCTTTTAGCATTTTTTTCAGAAGTAAGATTGAGTTCTGAGACAGTACAGCTCACATAAAAAATTGCATTATGGTCTTTTCCTTTGGTCTGAATCAGCTCATAGCTTGGCAGAGAATGCCCTTTCTTTTGAAGTAGCTCTTGAAGTTGAGTTTTAAAATCTTTTAATGAATCCTCTGGTTTCGCCTGATTAAGTAAGTCATTAAAGAGGTTTAGGATTATATTTTTTACAGTTAAATAGTCAGAATCAAGAAAGATAGCGCCCAGTATTGCTTCAAATGCGTCAGCAAGGATCGATTCACGTCTAAAACCCCCACTTTTAAGTTCTCCATGACCCAATGTTAGACTTTCAGAAATATTTAGAGTTTTGGCTAAATTTGCAAGAGTTTGTCCTCTTACAAGATGAGAGCGAAGTCTTGATAGTTGACCTTCATCAATTAAAGGATAGCGTAAGTATAGCTCTTCCGAAATAACACACCCTAGAACACTATCACCTAAAAATTCAAGTCGCTCATTATTACTCTTGCTGACACTTCGATGCGTAAGCGCTTGCTTCAGCAGAGCAATATCGTTAAATTTATAAGTGAATTTTTTTTGAAGTTTTTCCATTAATTAAACCGCTACTGGGGCTTTAATGGGATCATCATGCTCGTAATCAATGAGCTCAAAGTCTTCGTAAGCATAATCAAATATGCTCTCAGGTTTTCTATTAATTTGAATAGTTGGCAGCTTTTTTGGCGTTCTTTGAAGCTGAGTATCAACTTGGTTAAAGTGGTTTGTATAGATATGGCAGTCACCTCCACTCCAAACAAAGTCACCTACCTCTAAATCACATTGCTGAGCAACCATATGGGTCAGTAATGCATATGAGGCGATATTAAATGGCACCCCTAAAAATATGTCTGCACTTCTTTGATAGAGCTGACAAGATAGCTTTCCTTCTGCAACATAAAACTGAAAAAGAGCATGGCAAGGCTGAAGGGCCATGCTTTCAAGTTCTCCAACATTCCAGCTTGAAACAATAATCCGTCTTGAGTCTGGCGCGTTATTAATCAGATTAATTGCTTGCTGAATTTGATCAATTTCATGGCCGTTAGCATTTTTCCATTTTCGCCATTGAGCGCCGTATACAGGGCCAAGATCTCCATTTTTATCAGCCCATTCATTCCAAATATTGACTTTATTATCTTTCAAGTATTTAATGTTGGTGTCACCCTTTAAAAACCAGAGTAACTCATGAATAACTGAGGGAACATGAACTCGTTTGGTGGTTACAATTGGAAAGCCATCAGCAAGGTTAAAGCGCATCTGGTGGCCAAATATGCTTTTAGTGCCTGTTCCAGTTCTATCTGTTTTTTCAGCGCCTTTATCTCTAACAAGGTTCAAAAAATCTAAGTATTGTTTCATGTTTGACCCTTTAAATTGTATGACTTATTTAAAAAATAGAGTCCAATTAGTATCATTGGAAAGCTGAGCAATTGTCCCATAGTCAGCCAGTCAAATGCTAGATAACCAATATGTGAATCTGGGGCCCTAATAAATTCAATTATAAATCTAAAAAAGCCATAAAAAATAAGGAATAAGGCCGAGGTTGCAAATAATGGCGGATTCTTTTTACTAAAGATCCAAAGTATTATGAATAACAAGAGTCCTTCTAAAAAAGCCTCATATAGCTGCGTTGGAAATCTTTGTTCCCAGAGTCCGCTCTGATCAGGCGCCAAAACTCCCCAAGAGCTATCAGTTACCCTACCCCAAAGCTCGCCATTAATGTAGTTTCCTAGCCTCCCAAATCCTAAGCCCAGAGGAACAAGTGGCGCAATGAAGTCTGTTGTTTGAAAAAACGAGAACTCATATTTTCTATTAAAAACCAGCATAGCAATAAGCACACCAATAAATCCTCCATGAAATGACATCCCCCCATTCTGGAAATTAAAGAATGTGATTGGGTTTGAAATAAATATTGAGAAGTTATAAAAGATTAGATACCCCAGCCTACCCCCTAGGACGGCACCTAGAGCACCATAAAAAATAAGGTCATCAACATGCTTTATATTCCATAAAGTACTCAATTTTGCGCGATACTTAGCTAAGAAATAGGCTGATAAAAAAGCCAAAAGATACATAACACCGTACCAGTAAATTTTGACAAAACCAAGGTCTGCTAAAACAGGATCAATGACAATATACTTCATAGATTAGAACATGCCTCTTGTGAAGATTTATTGGTAATTTTAGTTAAGAATTTATACATATTATTTAAAGACAAATTATATGCATTATTGAAAGATGAATGTATTTAAGTCCTTATGGATGAGTCAAATAATTAACTTGGATATTGGATGGGAGAAAGACCTTTCTTTTGATAGAGGGGATGGGCTGGCTGCCCTGTTTTGTTAACTTTAAGACACATAGGGTTATTAATCAAGTCTAATACTTCTTTATCTCTATTATGCAGCGCCCCATCATTACCCCATGCAACGAGAACGATCCCAGATTCTTTCTGATGCTCTATTATGAATTTATTATTGTCCTCACCAATTGGATGATTTGCTTTTCTTAAGTCACTAGGTAAGGTTGCTTTAAAGGCAAAGAGATTAACCATTATGAGTCCTCCAAAACCCCATCGATAAGCATAATGCATAGACCTTCTAATCGTTGGATCATCTTTTTTTTCATCTGCAGTAGAGGGGTTTAGTCCAATAATTAATGCAGGCTTTTGGCTTAGGTTCCATACTCTTGAAAGAGAGTATCTGTATTGATTACAGGGTGAGAAAATAGCACTTTTTTTTATAATTTTCATTTGAATTAAAACTTTAACTATAAAATCATTTTAAATAAGTATTTAAATCATTTACTAAAACAACTACCTCTCTTTTTTATGTTTGACAAATTTGAACGAATTGATCTTGGTCATTTCCCAACACGCATTGAATATCTTAAAAATATCTCTGATATGCTAAAGGGTCCTCAAATATTTATTAAAAGAGATGACTGCACGGGTCTGGCAACTGGAGGGAATAAGACAAGGAAGCTTGAGTTTATCCTTCCAGATGCTATAAAAAATAATTCTGATCTTATCGTTACTGTTGGTGCTATTCAGTCAAATCATGCCAGGCAAACTGCTGCTGCATGCGCTAAAATCGGAATGAAGTGTCTCATAGTTTTAGAGCAAAGACTTGATAATGCGCCTGAAAGTTATATGAATTCAGGAAATGTTTTCTTGAATAAAGTATTCGGTGCTGAGATGATTTTGTGTCCCAAAGATAGAGATGTAAAAGAGTTTGCTGAAGAAATTATGGAAGATCGAAAAAGGGATGGCCATAATCCCTATTTTATTCCAGTTGGGGGCAGCAATCGCCTAGGAGAGTTAGGTTATATAGAATGCATGCGTGAGATTCTCGAAAACCCTAATAAGGACTCATTCAGCCATATTGTTTTAGCTACTGGGAGTGGAGGAACACACGCTGGTCTTGTTGCGGGAAAAACTCTTTATAAAAGCAACACTAAAATTATTGGGATAAGTATTAAAGATAATAAATCTAATCAAGAGAAAAGAGTTCTTAAATTAACTCAAAACTCCTGTGAATACATAAGTTGCAATCCGCCTATGGAGGAGGATGTTATCGTTTTTGATGATTATGTTGGCCCAGGGTATGCGATGCCAACAAATGGAATGAGAGATGCACTATCTTTGATGGCAACGAAAGAGGCTATTTTGCTCGATCCAGTCTACACCGGAAAAGCATTTGATGGGCTCATCAATTTAGTCAAAAAGAACTACTTCAACTCTTCAGACAGGGTGCTGTTTATTCATACTGGTGGGTCAGCTGCACTTCCGGCTTTTGAGTGGGCTTTTAGTTAACTTAAAGCTTAGTCCCTTTTCTTACCTTGTATAACTCTATCAAGGATTAGAGCGCAGAACAAGATTGCAATTCCGGCTAAGATTCCTTGGCCAACATTGGCATATTGAAGAGCCTCCAAGACATCTTGGCCTAAGCCTTTTGCACCAATAAGTGAGGCAACTACAACCATCGCAAGACTCAGCATCACAGTTTGGTTAACACCTGCCAGTATTGTTGGCATCGCTAAAGGTAGATCAACCTTGGTCAATAGGTACCACTTCGAAGCGCCATAGGCTATAGCGGCCTCCCTGATTGACTCAGGAACTCCTTTTAAGCCAAGGACGGTTAGTCTAACAACTGGGGTTCCACCAAAAATCATAGTAATAATAACTGCTGATACCTTTCCAGTTCCAAAAAAGGCGATCACAGGAATCATAAATACAAACGCTGGCATGGTCTGCATGAAGTCCATAATGGGTCGAATAAAGGCATAAAATCTCGGCCTTGTCGAGCAATAAATGCCCAAAGGGATACCAATGGAAATGCTAAGTATTGCAGCAGTTCCAAGAAGAGCTAGAGTTGTCATCGCTTTAATCCAAAACCCTAGTAATCCCATGTAAGCTAAAAATGAGAGTGAATATAGAGCTGCCCTTGGTCCTGCTGAAAGGCCTGTCATTAAAACGATCGCACTAATAACAACAATCCAAGGTGTGGTTACAAAGAGCATTTCAAGAGAGTCAAGAACCGAGCGAATTCCAATAGTAATTGCACTAAAGAGGACATCTCCTTTAATTACAGCATAATCAAAAGTTTTTTCAACGCCATCGATTGATGCAAGTCTTATATCTGGGTGTGTTGGGAAGTCTGCAAATAGCTCCACAAGATATGGGAAGCTATAGTGAACAGAGGAGAAGACAATGATGATTAATGCAAAAGTTATGCTTAGCAGATAGTTCTTAAACTCCATTCCAGGGCTAATAAGCTTGTTTGATAGCCACTCTGAGAACCGTCTTTCTAGAATTGAGTTTGCTAATACGCCTTGTATAAGTCTGATCAAGAGAAAAAGAATGATGCCACTGATAGCAATCCAAATCCCTGACGCCTCTATATTTTGCGCCTCTTGAAGGTAGCCCGCTATCGAGTCTTCTAAAGACTTAATAGTTCTTTTGAACATTTCAACTTTATCAGAGTTGCTTTCTATGGCTGATTGAAGCTGTTTTTGTCTAAAGTCGATGGTCGACTGAATTTTATCGATCTTGGTATAGGCCTCTGCACTAATGTTTCCAAAAAAACCTCGAATGATTTGGACAATAGCAAAGGTTTCAATAATTAGGAATGCCAGTGACCAATTCCATATGTTCCTTATGCCAAACCACATTGAGCCAAATAAGAAGGCAAATAAATTGAACGATAATACAAACTTAGATGTATTGTTTATCTTTTCAAATTCGTGAATATAGTAATCAGGGCTTGTCTTTACAAAATCCTTGATTTGATCTGTATTGATATAGTTATCTTTACTCATCTTGGCCCTCTACAATGGCGACCAGCAAGTCTTTTTGAGAGACAATACCTATTTCTTCATTGTTCGAATTATTGATTATGATTGGCATGTCGCTTGAAACTGAAGTCTCAATCAGGCTACTTAAGTCATCATTTTCATTCATATTTAGGGCACCCTTAGGAACTGCCCCGTATTCCTTTTTAAAGGCATCAACTGGCTTCATAATTGATTTAGCTTTTACGACTTCTAGTCTAGATATCCCTTTGACGAAATCAGCTACGTAATCATCCTCTGGATTCATCACTATTTCTTCAGGGGTGCCAATCTGGATAACCATACCATCTCTCATGATTGCAATGCGATGACCCACTTTAACGGCTTCATCTAGGTCATGAGTAATAAATACTGTCGTCTTCTTTAACTGTTTTGATAATTTTATAAATTCTTTTTGGAGTTGTCTCCTAATAAGAGGGTCCAGTGCACTAAAAGGCTCATCCATTAGAAGTATCTCTGGATCAGCTGCTAGTGCTCTTGCCAGTCCAACCCTTTGCTGCATTCCACCAGAGAGTTCATGGGCGTACTTATTTCCCCATCCTTGCAACTCAACGATGTTTAATATTTCATTTGCTTTGCCATATCTCTTATTCTTGTTGACACCTCTAATCTCTAGAGGCATTGCAATATTGTCGATGACTGATCGATGAGGCATCAAGGCAAAGTTTTGAAAAACCATACCTATTTTTTTATTTCTAAAGTCTTGAAGTTCTTGTTTTTCAAGAGCCATGACATCTTGGCCATCAATTAGTATTTGACCCATAGTAGGTTCTAATAATCTGTTGATATGCCTTACAAGGGTAGATTTTCCACTTCCAGAAAGACCCATTACGCAGAATATCTCTCCTGGATTAATATTAAAGGATACATCTGACACGCCAATTACTGAGTTATATTCTTCTAAAGCAACTTGCTTTGAAATATGTTGTTTAGTAATGGCATCTAATGCTTCTTTTGAAGTATTACCGAATATCTTAGAGATATTCTTGATTTCAATAAAGCTTCCTGAGTTTTGTTGAGGCATAACTTGTAGAATTAATTAAAAAAAACCGGCGTATAAAACGCCGGTTTTAAGACGAACTAGCTAGATTATAGACCTAACCAGCCATCAACTGTATCTTCATTTTGTGACATCCAGTCTCTTGCAACATCAGCTGGATCTCTTTTCATTACTGACACTTCATAAGCTAACCAAGAAACATCATCAGACGTTAGTTGGAAATTATTAAAGAACTCAACAATTGCTGGTGATTTGCCTTCTAATGAAGTTCCCCAACCAATTTGAATATTCTTTAAAGCATCTTTAGAAGCTACATAAGAGTTTTTATACCAATCTGCATCTTCTTTAGGTTGAACCATTTTATATGCAGCTGGGTCATGAGTTGGCTCAGTAAGCATTACTACATCAGCCATTCCCCAAATAGCGTGTGGCTTATAGCAATAGAATGCATAACCCTCACCCTTTTTAATTGAGTCTAGAACGCGTGCATTTTTAACTGCTTCAGCAGCTCTAACTGGCTCAATACCTGCATCGAGAAGCTTATAGTCTCTAACCTTAACTTCGTTTACATTAGCAGAGGCCCAGCCATCAGCACCAATCCAAAATTCACCTTTACCATTACCGTCACTATCCATTGCAGCGACAACCTCAGGACGCCCTAAGTCAAAAATAGATGTAATATCCATTTCTGCAGCGAATGCCTGCGACACGCAATAACCTTGGTTTCCTTCGTAACTCTTAGAGCTTAATTTAAGAGTGCCCTTAGGAACTAGATCATTTGTATATGCTTGCTGGTTAGGTAACCAGACATCTGGATGAACTTCAATCTCACCCTTGCTTCTATCAATTGCTCCATAAATGGCAGTATTGTTGCCTGGGACCAGCTCAACTTCTCCACCCATTTTGTCAGTAATAACTGCAGATAAAAGGTTTGCAATAGCTGTTGCACCTGTCCAACCCGGATCGCCAATATTCACTTTTTCAGCGTATGTTGTCATAGAAGCAGACAACGCTACAACAGCTGCTATAGCTGTTTTCTTCATCATTTTCATTATTTTCTCCTCAAATATTTAGATTTTTTTCAAACGATTTTGATATTAACTTTTTTTGTTTGAAAAATTTAGTATACATCAATTAATATATATCTTTTATGCATATTTTCATATTATGAAAACTTATGTTTCATAATGAAACTAACTTGATCTTAAGAGAGGAACTCTTTAATAATTTTATTAACTAGCTCAGGTTTCTCCATATGAGAGTTGTGAGCGCAACCCTCGATAATTTCTAGTTTAGAGTTATGAATGCCTCGTTTAAGTATTTCTTGCTGATTCCAGTCATATGAGCGGTCCTTGTCCGACCATAGGATCATTGTTGGTGATTGAATCCTATCTAGCTGCCCTCTCCCATCCCAAGAATCCCATGCATCAAGGCTTGCCAAAGCTGCCTGAGTAGTGGCCTTAGCGCCTTCATCTAGACACAATTGATAGCCATCACCTAGTAAATAATCAACAAACCATGTCTTTGCGATATTTTCTCTAGTCTCTTTAATTCCCTTTTCTTTAATTTTATTTCTGGATTCTTCGATCGTTTCAAATCGATTTGGCAAGACTCCAATTGAGCCAGTTCCAAAGCAGATCAATTTTTTAACTCTCTCTGGGAATAATGTGGCCATCTCCTGAACTATCATTCCGCCCATAGAGTGACCCAATAGGTAAAAAGTTTCTACTTCTAGTGCATCTAATAACTCGAAAACTTTGACTGCATTATCACGGATAGTTGAAGGAGCAATCATAAATGCGCTCTCTCCATAGCCAGGAAGTGAAGGCATGATTAGCTCAAAGTGATCCTTTAGCTCTTCTTGAAACTTCCACATATCCTGACCGCCTAAATAGCCATGAACCAATACTAATGGCTTACCCTTTCCAATTTTTTTATAAGATAAAAGTTTCATGATTGAGAATGATAAAGTATTTAAAAGACTTTAATTATAGTAGTGAAGTAATATTCCCATCTCCTGCAACAAAGTCGTATTGATCAAAATCTTCTTTTGCGACCCATTCGATTGCTTCGTGTTCAGAGAGTATCAATTCCCCTTGATTTATAGTGCAGACAAAGTAATGCAAGACAATGTCAATTTCGTCATCTTTATATTTTTCTTCAGCTATTTTGTTGTGAATAGTGATAGAGACATTGAGCTCTTCAAGAATTTCCCTAGACAGAGCCTCTTCAAAGGTTTCGGACCCTTCAACCTTACCACCAGGGAACTCCCACATGAGACCCATATATTTGTCTCGATTTCTTTTAGCTATGAGGTAATGGTTGTTTTTTTTAATTATTGCAGCAACAACATGAGTAGCTTTCATTGGAGCATTACATCATTAAATAATGACTCTAATTATACTAGTTGGCACTAAATTTGATAATGAGTTTTTTTTTGAAATCTGCTTGATTTTGAGGAAGTGGGAGCGGGGAAGATTTAAAAACCGCTCTTCTGATAGAGTTACCAAAGGCTTGCGATTTACTTTTTGCCGCTGAGGAGTCCTCAATACTACCAACATCACACCCTAAAATTTTGACACCCTCTATTGCGCCGTTCATTGCTTGGTTTATTTGGACGTTACAACTCCAATTCGTATCGGCCTTATCGTACTTCCAAGAGGATTTTATTTTTGTATTAATTGCTTTGACATAGGAAGAATTGCTATTACTGACTTGAGTAGAATTTTTCATATTCAGAGCCTCTTTTCTTTGCCTTTCAAACTCTTCATTTCTTTTATTTAAAACCTCTATACGCTCTGCTTTTTCTTCTGAAGACAGCCTAGACATTTCACAAATGAAACTCAATAAAACATCAAAGCCACTGTTAGGTGCGTAATATTCCCAGGCGCTCACTACTTCTTTCTCAACCCCTTCTCCTTCACCCATAGGAAAAGGAAATCTGGAGCGCTTATTGACTTTAAATCCCTTTAAGTTGCAATCGCCTTGTGCATAAGTCTTCTCACTTCCAGTGCTCCATGTGTCCATATACCACCAATAGATAAACCCATCCTTTTCCTCTAACGTTTCAAAATCAATATACAAAGAAGCATTATTTCCTGGTAAGACATTTGTCCACTCAGAATGGGCACCAAGAGAGACGAAAAGAGAGATTAATAACAGTGATATTTTTTTCATGTGCGTATTCTATTTAATGTGCATAAACAGAAGGTGAAGATTGTAAGTTGTTTAGATGTAGATTATTTAAGCCTGTTTTCAAAGTTTAAAAATCAATTACACCAGCTTGATTTTTTACCGCCACTGTACTTATAAGCTAATTCATTTTCAAGAAGTTCTTTTTCTAGGCTCATTCCATCTACTATTACATCAGCAACAATTCTAAAGTACTTGCCTCTCTGAAGCTCCTGCAGTCTAATCTCTTTTGCATTCGCGAGTTTACTTCTGACGAAATCTCTCGCCTTGAGGGCTAAATCTCTCTCATATTGACACTTTCCTTGTATTTCAGGAGTATCTACACCCTTTAGCCGAATAGGTATGTTTTTGCCTACTAAAGGGGGCAGAGAGTCTATATTTACTCTAAAAGTATCTCCGTCATAGACGCTGATCACTTTTGATACTGTTACTGTGCCATATGCAGTGGCGGCTTGAACGATAAAAGCTCCAAGGCAAAGAGCAATAACTAGAGATATTTTTTTCATAATAATTTGATGTTGGTGCGCTCAAGGTGATTCTAAAACTTCATAAACTCCTTTCACAGCTTTCCTGTAGCACTATCTTTCATAGATTTTAAATACTTTTGGATCAGGGTAGTGCTTCGATTTACCTTTAAAGAGTATTTATGATTTAGGTCTTTCAAAGTGTGAAAGTTATACTATAACAAAACCTTAATTACATTTTTCATTTTGTTCAGTCATTTCACTCTTTCTTATTGGCATTGTATCAATAATATTATGAATTTCTTTCAGTAATGAGGTGTCATTTGAATATGATTTATCTTTACCATCATAACCAATTAACCAAAGTCCATATTTATTCTTAAATCTATCTGGAATAGTATATTTATTAATATCATTTCCAACAATTCTGATGTACTTCAAATTTCTTGCTTCATTTTCACAACTATTTATTTTAAAAAAATAATCAGTTTCATTAATGAGATGAATGTCTTTTGAAATAAGGAGGACTATTCTTTTGTCCCATGAGAATGAATTAATATATTCTACTAAATGTATTTTTCCGCTTGAATTACTCATGATTGGAAAAAATAAAGTTAACAGTAAGCACAATCCTTTTATCCTGCTCATCGTCTTTAATCACCAAGCTAGCACTGAACTGGATAGGCAAGAGAGGAAAATAAGATTAGGAGTATTTTTTTCATATTTTAATGAATACGCCCATTTTTATCCAACTCGGTAAATGCATCTTCCCAGCTTGGGATACTGTTTGTTTCGTACCCATAAACTTTCCCACTGCCAATCTTAGAAAGATTTTTCATAGCTTTTAAATGGGCTGGAGATGTTAAATAACCTAGCATATGTTCTTTTGATTTCCACACAGTTAATGTGTGTTGGTATCCATTAAGTGAATTGAGCGCACAATGCAGTATTCCTTCAGCTTTTTGGGCATCTTTTGACGCAGGGATTGCGAATGTCCAAAACCTAATCCAGCCAAGTAACCCTTTTGGTTTAACTCCTGTTACTGATACATACATCTATCAAAAATCCATAATTATTATATTAAAATATGATGATAAGATATTGATATTATTTAACTTTTATTACCAATTAAAAGTTATTCTGAAGTACTTCTACGGCATCTTTGAATCCTAGCTTTGCAGACTTCTCAAACCAAGCCTTAGCAACATCCATATCTTGCATTAAGCCTTCAGAACTAACAAGTCCTCTTGCGTTAATCCATCCAAGATTAAACTGCGCCATAGCATTACCATTATTAGCAGCAACTTCCATTTCCAGTAATACATTTCTATGCTCATTTTCATAGAGTGTCGCTAAATTAGCATAAGCGTCATCACTTCCATTAAAGGTCGCTCTTTCAAACCAATATATCATTTCCACAATATCTTCTACTGTGTCATTCTTCCAACCAGCAGCCAGTCTCCAACCTAAATCATATTGAGCCTTGGCATTATTATTTTCAGCAGCCCTCATTAACCACATTTCACCTACTTCTGGAATGTTTAGAGCGTTAGGGTCTCTGAAGTACATCGAAAGTACATACTGTGCTGAGGAGTCACCATTATTAGCTAAATCAACAATTAGGTTTGATGCCCTTACAAATTCACCCTGTCTAGCCATTGCAAGGCTGTCATCAATAAGATAGCTATCATCCTCAGCATAGGAGATAGAAGTTATAAATATTAAAACAATTAAGAGTATTTTTTTCATGGTTAGTTATATTGATTGAGAAATATAATAGTTATTAAGCAAGAACCCAGCCCAAATAGTCATACCAATAACAAATGCTAGGAAGAAGCCTCCAGTCCATTTAGCTTGTTTATTGTATGGATGTTTAGTGTTCATAAGCCTAATACTATCCATCCTTTATAAATTGCTACAGTAAAGTAAACACCTAGAAGCAAAATCAATCCTAATCCAACAATAACTATCTTGTATTGAATATCAGCCACCCTCTTATTATCTTGAGGCACGGCAACCCATATAAAGCCCAAAAGCAAAAGAAATAGAAAGATTGCTATCAAGGCGAGTAAGCCTCCCCACCTGGAAAAACTCCTGGGTTAGTCTCCATTAGCCATATCCCAAAAATCGTTGAGGCAACAATAAACAAAATAGGGATAGAGAATAGAATTATGATTACTTTTCCTAGCTTACGATATTTTGTGAGCTTTATGAAAAATAGCCCAAAGAAGAAGAGAAATAACCATCCTGGGTAAAGTGGAACTGAATTGAGAAAGTTAATCAAGGTGTGTAGGCCTCACCGCCCAAAAAACAATTAATATTAATAGTTTTCTATAAATAATCTTTCCTCTTCAGTTAGTTCCCATTTGCATACAGTACCTTGAATTTCTTCCAAATACTCTTCTGCTGTCATTTCAGCTTTTTTATTGATAATAGACATCATTTGCTCCTGACTAGCGGATACGCTTAAGGAGGTGATACAGAATAGTAGTAAAAATCGTTTCATCTATTAGAAAAATTTATAGCGAACAGTCAAAGGAAATTAGGAGAGGCACCTTTGATGTGAGAATGCTCGCTATTCAATCTAATCTCACTTTAGAATTAGGAGAACAACACTGCTATTCTATAAAATGAAGAAAGCCTCTTTGTGTTGAATTGATGTATTTATAGTGTATTTTGAACTTTAGTGATTAGAAAAAGTTA